>Ga0209317_1000852_pt1 | contig 32212 bp, 28 predicted proteins | sample RifGroB2_FD_183994 | JGI IMG/M metagenome (GOLD analysis project Ga0209317, IMG submission 183994) | Soil microbial communities from Rifle, Colorado, USA - Groundwater B2 (SPAdes) (version 2) | ecosystem: Environmental > Terrestrial > Soil > Unclassified | place: Rifle, Colorado | collected...
CCCATATCCGGATCAACGTCTCTGCGTCTGACCCGAGGCAGGAGCCGTATGCGGTAGTGCCGCATGTACGGATCTGTACGGGGGGTGCTGGGCAACCAGCATCCCTACCGTGTCCCTGACGGAGCCGGTCCCCTGCCGCTTTTTTTGCGAGGATTCATGGCAACTCCTGACGATAAGTATCTTAAACTGCAGGGGATCCTGCGCGAGATGGGGTCGCTGCTGGTGGCGTTTTCCGGGGGGGTCGACTCGACCTTCCTGTTGAAGGCGGCCTGCGACACCCTGGGTGCCGAGGCGGTCTGCGCGGTCACCGCCACCTCTCCCACTTATCCCGAATCGGAACTGAACGAGGCGAAGCGGCTGGCAGCGCTGATCGGCGCGCAGCAGCTGCTGATCGAGTCAAACGAACTGGAGATACCCGGGTTCAGCGGGAACCCGAGGGACCGCTGCTATCACTGCAAAAGCGAGCTGTTCAAGCTCTGTACCGATAAGGCCCGCGAACTGGGCCTCGCCTTTGTCGCCGACGGCAGCAATACGGACGACCTTGGGGACTACCGTCCCGGACGGACGGCGGCCTGCGAGCTGAAGGTGCGCTCGCCGCTTCTGGAGGCCGGTCTCTCAAAGGGGGATATCCGCGAGTTAAGCCGCAGCCTCGGCCTGCCGACCTGGAACAAGCAGGCCTATGCCTGCCTGGCCAGCCGTTTTCCCTACGGTACGGAGATCACCCAGCAGAGGCTCAGCCAGGTGGAGCAGTGCGAAGAGTTTTTAAAGGGTGAACGGTTCACTGTCTACCGGGTGAGGTTCCATCTGGAGAGCGCGCGCATCGAGCTTTGCGAGGCGGAACTGCCGCGCATGCTGGAGCCTGCTTTGCGGGGGCGTGTGCTGGAATTTTTCCGAGCCGCCGGGTTCACCTATGTGTCGCTCGATCTGCAGGGGTACCGCAGCGGGAGCATGAACGAGGCCTGAAGCGAGGTTGGAGGATGGCTAATTCACCTCTACCGTGATCTTCACGGGTTTCTGCTCCTTGGGGACCGTAATGGTCAGCACCCCGCATTCGCAGGAGGCGCTTACCTTGGCGCGGTCGAGGTCGACCGGCAGCGAAAAGCTCCGCTGGAAGGGGCCGAAATAGCGCTCGATCCTGTGGAAGTTTTCCTTCCTGATCTGCTCGCCATGTTTCCTCTCGCCCCTGATGGTCAGCGTGTTCTCTTCGATCCTGATTTCTATGTCCTTTTGCTCCATGTCCGGAAGCTCGACCTTGATGGTCACCGTCTGGTCGTCCTCGTAGATGTCTGCGGGCGGGTGCCAGACACCCTCGCGGATCTCCTCGCCGACCTCCCTGGTCCACGCCATGTCCAGTAGACGGTTCATCTTGTCCTGCATGCTTCTAAGCTCGCTCAACGGGTTGTACCTGACGATCGCCATTCACCACCTCCGGTTTTAGATGGAAGGTTTGCCATTCCTTCCGCAAAAGTCAAAGGGGAGGCGGCCGTCTACCCAAGCCACCTCCCCCGTTGTTACTTAAGCCGCATGGGCCTCAAATCCGCTTTCCTTTCGGAACCAGGTGTTTCAGCTTTTTGGAGCCGTCGTAGAGACTTTGTTTGGTCAGTTCCCTTTGTGCCTTCAGGTCTTTTTTCTCGTAGTCCGTTTCCAGGGTGATTTCCATCTGCTGTGCCAATTTATCGATGATCGTTTCTTCATCTAGAGCCATGCTGGATCCCCTTTTCGCCTGGTTGTTGACACTGACGCATGTCTTCCTTGACCCTACGCACCCCCTTTTTAGTTTCACAAATCATAGCAGTTCTGGCCTATTTTGCAACAGAACATTTCGCCTTGAACGACGCCGGCTTATCGGCTAATATGGCGGGAAAAAGCCTATAATGAGGAGCATTTATGCTGCAGTACAAGGTGGTGGAATTGAGCACCGTCTCCGAGGACACCATCGAGAAGGCGCTCAACGATTCAACCCGTGAGGGATGGTCTTTCGACACCATGCAGTTCGCCATGCGGGAATCGAGCAAGCGCCCTGCCATGGCCTTCGTCCTCTTCACCCGTGAGGAGGCCTAGGTGACGACCGAGAAAGAGACCCTGTACCTTTTGGACGGCTCCTCCTATATCTACCGCGCCTACTTCGCCATCCGCCACCTGAGCTCCCCCAAGGGCTTTCCCACCAACGCCCTCTACGGCTTTACCCAGATGCTGCTGAAGGTGATGAAGGACCGCGCCCCGGCGCACGTGGCGGTGATCTTCGACGCGGGGAAAATCACCTTCAGAAACGAGCTCTTCCCGGCCTACAAGGCGACCCGCAGCTCGATGCCGGAGGACCTGGCTCAGCAGATCGAGCCGATCAAGCAGATGGTGCGCGCCTTTAACATCCCGGCCCTGGAACTGCCGGGCTTCGAGGCGGACGACATCATCGGCACCATCGCCAGGAAGTGCGAGGCTCAGGGGATGGCGTGCGTGGTGGTCACCGGCGACAAGGACCTGATGCAGATCGTCTCCCAAGACGTGACGCTGCTCGATACCATGAAGGAGAAGAGCTTCGGGGTCGCCGAGGTTTACGAAAAATTCGGGGTGGGGCCGGAGCGGGTGGTCGACGTCCTTGCCCTTTGGGGCGACGCCTCGGACAACATCCCGGGGGTGCCGGGGATCGGCGAGGTTACCGCGAAGAAGCTGCTCCAGGAGTTCGGCTCCCTGGACGAACTGCTGGCCCGGGCGGGCGAGGTGAAGGGGAAGACCGGCGAGAGGCTCCTGGAATTCGCCGACCAGGCGAGGCTCTGCCGCACCCTGGCCACCATCGACTGCGCCGTGCCGATCGACTACAGCACCGACGATTTCGCCGTCTCCCCGCCCGACAGCCGGCGGCTCTCCGCTCTCTTCAGGGAGTACGGCTTCAGCACACTGTTGAAGGATCTGACCAGCTCCCCCACGCTCTCCTGCGAGCGCTACCAGCTGGTACTGAGCGAGCAGGAACTGCGCGTTCTGGTGGCGGAGCTCTCACTCGCCCCTGCCTTTGCCGTCGATCTGGAGACCACCAGCCTGAACCCGATCGAGGCGCGCATCGTCGGCTTTGCCGTCAGCTGCCGGCCGCACGAGGCGTGGTACATCCCGGTCGGCCACCGCTACCTGGGAGCCCCGGATCAGCTCAGCGAGGCACAGGTGCTGGAGCTGTTGGGGCCGCTCTTGACCGATCCGGCCCGCCCGAAGATCGGCCAGAACCTGAAGTACGACTACCAGGTCCTGCGGCTGGCCGGGGTAAAGATGGAGGGGGTCTGGTGCGACACCATGCTGGCCGCCTACCTCGCGAACCCCGCCAGGAACAGCCAGGGGCTGGACGCCCTGGCGCTTGAGTTCCTGGACCACCGGATGATCTCCTACCAGGAGGTGGCCGGCAAGGGGAAGACGGAGCTGAACTTCTCCGAGGTCGACCTGGACCGGGCCGGACCTTACTCCTGCGAGGATGCGGACGCCACTTTCCTGCTGCACGAGATCCTGCTCCCCAAGGTGAGGGAGCAGGGGATGGAGCGGCTTTTCTTCGACCTCGAGATGCCGCTGGTAGAGATCCTGGCCGAGATGGAGCTTTGCGGGGTGAAGCTCGACGTGCATCTGATGAGGGAGCTCTCCACCCGCTTCGGGCGTCAGCTGATCGAACTGGAGTCGCGCATCCATGAGCTTACCGGCGGGCCCTTCAATATCAACTCCCCAAAGCAGCTGGGTGAAATGCTGTTCGAGCGGATGGGTCTTGCGGTCGGCAGGAAGACCAAGGGGAAGACCGGCTGGTCCACCAACGTGGAGGAGCTGGAGCGCCTGGCCGAGGATCACGAGGTGGCCAGGCTCTTGCTGCAGTACCGGAGCGTCTCGAAGCTGAAGTCGACCTACACGGACGCGCTGCCAAAGCTGGTCGACGCCAAGAGCGGCCGCATCCACACCTCCTACAACCAGGCGGTCACCAACACCGGCAGGCTCTCCTCCAGCGATCCCAATCTGCAGAACATCCCGATCCGCGGCGAGGAGGGGCGCGGCATCAGGTGCGCCTTCATCGCCGAGCCGGGCTCGCTTTTGCTCTCGGCCGACTACTCCCAGATAGAGCTCAGGGTGCTCGCGCACATGTCGGGGGACCGGGTCCTCTGCGAGGCGTTCGCGGCGGGCGAGGACATCCACCTGCGCACGGCGGCCGAGGTCTTCGGCATTTTTCCAGAGTTCGTCACCCCCGAGATGCGGCGCCAGGCCAAGGTGATCAACTTCGGCGTCATCTACGGTCAGGGGGCCTTCAGCCTGGCGAAGGAGCTCGGAGTCACCCCGAAGCTCGCCAAGGCCTTCATCGACAACTACTTCGAGCGGCATAGCGGCGCCAGAGGCTTTCTGGACGGCTGCATCAGGGAGGCGGAGGTGTGCGGTTTCGTCACCACCATCCTCGGCCGCAGGCTCTGCATTCCGGAGATCTCCAGCAAAAATGGAAACATACGTGCCTTTGCCCAGCGAAACGCGGTGAACTACCCGATCCAGGGTTCCGCCGCCGACATCATCAAGGCCGCCATGATCAAGGTCACCAAACGGATGCGGGTCGAAGGGGTGGCAAGCCGTCTAATCATGCAGGTGCACGACGAACTGGTCTTCGAGGTCCCTTCCTCTGAGCGTGAAGTCATGGAGGAGCTGGTCCGGGGCGAAATGGAGGGGGCGCTGCCGCTGGCCGTCCCTTTGAAGGTCGACCTGAAGTTCGGCCTGAACTGGAGTGAGGCCCATTAGCAAGGGGACAGGCTCCGTCAGGTGCCTGTCCCCCTTCAATCAGGCCACGGCAGTGACCATCTCCATGGAGTCCTCGATCATGATCTCCAGCTCGGCGATCATGATCTCCTTGATCCCCATCTCCTGCGCCTCGAAGGTCGCCGCCAGCATCAGGGCCGGTTCCGCGGTGCAGCCAAGGCCGAGTTTCCTGCAGGTATTGTCCACCAGGCGGACCAGGCTCAGCAGCACGTTGGAGGTGTCGCTCAGCTCCTTGTGGTGGTCCCTGACGATGTTGCAGTAGAGTTCCGGCAGGTTCCATTTGGTCATCAGCTGAAAACCCGCATCGGTATGCATCGCCACCATGATCTCCGCGGCCACTTCGCGCGGGATCCCCTTGCCGTTCGGCTCGGCAAGCATTATCCCCTCCAGTACCTTCAGGATCAGCAGACTGCCTATATCATGCAAGAGACCCGCTATGAAGGCCTCCTGGGCCAGGTGCTTGTAGCCTATCCGCTCGCTTAGCCACCGGGTGCCGATGGCGCACCCGATGGCGTGCCTCCAGAGCAACTGCGAGTGCTTTTTCAGCTCCGAAACGGTGAAGCTGTGGTAGCTGTTTTGCTGTGAGGCCAGCATCGCCACGTTGGCGATCTCCCGGGGCCCCAGTCGCACCACCGCCTCGGTGATGGTGGTCACCCTGATCAGCCCGCTGAAAAAGGCGGAGTTCGCCAGTCTGAGGATCTGGATGGTCAGTGCCTGGTCCCTGACGATCAGGGCCACCACCTGGTCGATGGTGAAATCCTTCGCCGCCAGCACCCCCTGCAGCTTGACGGCGACGGTGTGGAAGATCGGCAGGTTCAGCGATTCGGATTCGAGCTGCTCTTTGATCACCTCGACAAACGGCCGTGTCTGCATCGGTCACTCCCCCAATAGCCTGCGGATTTCGGCGATGGGACGCGGTTTGCCGATGCGCGGCAAGAGTCTTACCGTGTCCTGCAGCGAGACGATGCCGCTGGCCGCCTTGCAAAGCCCCGACTCCAAAAGCGTCACCATGCCGGTTGTCTCCGTGGAGATCTTTCTGATCTCGTAGGAGGTTTTCTTGCTGAGGATCGCGTCCTTGACGAGCTCATTAAGAATAAGCATCTCGAATACCCCGACCCTGCCCCGGTAGCCGCTGTACCTGCACTTGGAGCAGCCCCGCCCGATACTGAACTCGGCCCCCCTGAGTTCCGTATTGCTGTAGCCGACCCTGCGGAACTCGGTCGGGGTCGGCAGGTACCTTTCACTGCACTCGGGGCAGATGCGGCGCAAAAGGCGCTGGGAGAGGACGCACACCACAGTCGAGGCGATCAGGAACGCCTCGATGTTCATGTTCATCAGGCGCAGCAGACAGCCGACGCTGTCCTCGGTGTGGAAGGTGGTGAGCACCTTGTGGCCGGTCAGGGCTGCCTGGATGGCGGTTTCCGCCGAGAAGTTGTCGCGGATCTCGCCGAGCATGATGATGTCCGGGTCCTGGCGCACGATGTGCCTCAGGGTCTCCTCGAAGGTCACCCCAATCTTCTGGTTGATGGAACACTGGGCGATCCCCTCGATGACGTACTCCACCGGCTCCTCTGCCGTGACGATGCTGGTGTGAAGATCGTTCAGGTGACGCAGACAGCTGTAGAGCGTGGAGGTCTTGCCGCTGCCGGTCGGCCCGGTGATGATCAGCACCCCGCTTGGCGTGTCGAGCGCGTCGTCGATGAACTTCTCCCGCATGCGCGCCGGCATGCCGATCTCCTTAAGGTCGAGCAGTTCCCCCTTTTTGCTCAACAGGCGCAGCACGATCTTTTCACCGTAGATGGTGACGTAGAAGGAGACCCGCATGTCTAGTCGCGCTCCGCTCTTGGCGCTCTCGTAGCAGATGCGGCCATCCTGGTGGCGCCTGCGCTCGGCGATGTCGGCCTCGGCCATCACCTTGATCCTGCTGCTGACCGGCATGCCGAGCTCCCTGGCAAAATCCTTGTAGAGCATGAGCATGCCGTCCCGGCGGAAGCGGACCCTGAGGGCGCTGCGCATCGGTTCAATATGGATGTCGCTCGCCCCTTCCTTTAGCGCCTCCTCGAAAATGGAGTTCACTATGCCGGTCACCGTGTGCTCGTCGGTCGCGGTGCCGTCGCCTTGCAGGATGCCCCTCTTGAGCGAGGAGACCGCTTCCCTGATCCCTTTCAGCGTGGAGATGGCGAAGGTGGTCTCCGCGCCGAACAGCCTTTCAGCGGTCTTTCTCGCGTCCACGTTGAGCGGGTCCGCGATCGCCACCAGGACCTGGCCGTTCACCTCTTTCACCGGAATGAAGCTGTGCTGTGCAATCCAGTGCGGCGGCACCCGGGCCAGCAGGGAACGGTCGATGCCGGCCAGGTCCAGGTCGAGATAGGGGTAGCCGAGCTGGTAGGCCAGCACCTCAGCCAGGGTGTGCTCCTCGATGAAGCGCTGCGCCAAGAGGATCTCGCCCAGCATCTTCCCGTGGTCCCCTTCCTGCTGCATGCCGATCGCCGCCTGTAGCTCCGCTGGCTTCAAGTGACCCAGTTCCACCAGCAGGGAGCCGAGCTTGACCGAGACGGCGTTGCTGGTCAGCGTTTCCCGGAGCTGGTCCTTGTTGAGAAAACCGAGCTCCAGCAGCACGGCGATCAGGGTCCGTGGAGAGAGGAGTTTTGCCTTCACCCTCTGCGCGTAGATCAGCTGTTCCTCGGCAAAATGGCCCGACCCGACCAGCAAGCCCGCTATTTCCAAACCCGAGTCGCAGGCCCCTTCCTTGCGGGGGATGGCGCTGCCGTCGCTCCAGTTGGTTGGCATGTTTTTCTCCCTCACAGGGCAAGCTTTCGGTCACTGGCCGGCTGAGAAGTGCGTCCTGCAGCGATTCCTCATTGATAATAGCCCCGGAACCTTGGTAGTATACCATGTTGATTGGAGAGGGCTAATCTTCTGCGCTTTTAAAAAGTCGCAGTGAAGCCGGGCTCTTTCGCAGAGCCGGAAGCCGGTCCGGGTGAAAAAAATTTCCTCATGCTGCGATCTGAGGAACCATAATCGGACGCATTCATGAAAAAGTGTGCTACTTTATTAGAGTCCTGCCCGTCAGGTGACCAAAAATGGAGGACCGTATGCAGCGAAGTCTATTGTGCCTCACCTTGTTCTTATGTCTGTATCTCACGGGGTGCGTCACGAGCGGCACCTACCAGCAGAAGAAGACCGAGGCCGAAGGGTTGGAAAAGAGTCTCCAGGAGCAGCAGAACCGGAACGGCAAACTTGCCGCGCAAGAGCTGCAGTTGCAGGGCGAGGTGGCCCGCCTCTCAGGGCAGATTGCCCGGCTTTCCGGCGAGAGGCAGGCGCTGCTAGCTGAAAGAGACGCGCTTGCCGCCGGCCAAAAAGGGCTGGAGGAGTCGCTCAGATCCACTTCGAATGCCAAGAACCAGAAGATAGCAGAACTGAGCCGGAAGCTTGGCGAACTGGAGGAGGCCAATAGACGCCTGAAGGACAATGTGGCGCAGTTGCAAAAGCAAAAGGAGGTCGAGGTCCAGAATACCAGCAGGACTTATGAGGATCTTTTGGAGCGGATGAAGAGCGAGATCTCCAAGGGTGACGTGACCATCTCGGAGCTGAAGGGAAAGCTGACCGTGAACCTGGTGGACTCGGTGCTTTTCGATTCAGGCAAAGCCGAGGTGAAGCCGAATGGCCTCGTCGTGCTGCAGAAGGTGATCGACATACTGAAGGGGATCGAAGACAAGTCGATCCGGATCGAGGGTCACACGGACAACGTGCAGATCGTCGGGGCGCTTACCCGCAGATATGCAACCAACTGGGAACTCTCCGCGGCGCGCGCCATTAACGTGGCGAGGTACCTGCAGCTGCAGGGGGTCAATCCGGCGCTGCTGGCGGCGGTAGCCTACGGCGAATACAAACCGGTGGCAGGCAACGATACCGACGAGGGGCGGGCCAAGAACCGCAGGATCGAGATCGTGCTGGCCGCCAAGGAATAGGTGTCGAAAGCGCCATGAAAAAAAGAGAAAAGCCAAAGCAAATGCAAAAGCAAATGCAAAAGCCAAAGGAGTTTGCCGCCTCCCCGTTCCAGGGGCTGAAGGGGGCGGCACTGGAGCTGCGCGAACCGGTCGCAGCTCCCGCGCCACCCGAAAAACCTGCTGAAAAGGTCGTGGGCCCGGACGACGAGGCGCTCTTCTTCGAGGCGGTAGCCGGCGTGCGGCGTATGCATGCGGCGGCAGCCGCTCCTGCCAAGGCCAAGGTGCAGGCGGGCCTCAAGGCCCAACGGGACGACGAGGAGCAGCGGATCTTCCTGCAGGCTGTCGAGGCGCTGAAGATGGACGTCCGTTTCAGCGATGCGCTTCCGGAAGAGGAGGGGGCGCTGCGCCCGCTGCCGGTAAACCGTTTGAGACAGCTGCGCCGGGGCGGGATCCGGATCGACCTGCAGCTCGACCTGCACGGGCTTACCAAGGACGAGGCGATCGAGAACCTCGACCGCTTCGTGAAGGCCGCCTACAACCGCGGGCAGAAGGGGGTGCTGGTGATCACCGGCAAGGGGATGAACTCCCCGGGCGAGCCGGTCCTGAAGGCCGCCGTATCCATTTGGCTCCGGGAAGCCGGCAAGGCGATGGTGTCCGAATTCGCCCCGGCGCCGAAGGAAATGGGGGGAAGCGGCGCCTTCGTGGTCTTTTTGAAGGAGAAGAAAACGCAGTAATCACCAAGTGTTAGCCATCCTTGTTTACCTGTCTGATAGGTGCGAGGAGACCGGGGAAAGATACAAAAAGTTGGAGAAGGGGCGAATCATGATTCGCCCCTTCTCTTATCGAAGGCTGGTCCTTGATTAAGCTGCAGGGCCGGACAGGTGCCCAAGTTGTCCATCGACCTTCGACCGGGAGCTGTTGGAGGCCCTAGCCAAAGGAGAATCCTGGTGAATTCGGAGGAGTTGTATCGCATAGGGATCGATCTGGGCGGAACCAAGACTGAATCAGTTCTCCTTGATCCTTTCGATGCCGTTTTGTCCCGCGAGCGCTCGGCAACCCCGCTTGCCGCGGGCTACCATGCCGTCTTGAACTCGGTTGCCGAGATGGTGCGCGCCGCCGCCCTGCTGGTGCCCGCGGGGAGGCGCTATACGGTCGGCATCGGCATTCCCGGCTCCATCGATGCCGGGACCGGTCTGGTGAGAAACGCCAATTCCGTCTGCCTGATCGGCCAGCCCTTTCAGTCGGACCTGGAGAGGCTACTGGCCAGGCCGATCCGGGTGCGAAACGACGCAGACTGCTTCACCCTGGCGGAGTGCCGCCGGGGGGCGGCTGCCGGATACGGACTGGTGTTTGGCGTCATCATGGGGACCGGGTGCGGCGGCGGGATTTATCTCGACGGCTGGGTGCGGGAGGGGCCGCACCGGATCTGCGGCGAGTGGGGGCACATCTCCGTAGATCCCCAGGGAGCTCCCTGCTATTGCGGAAAGCGCGGTTGCATCGAGACGAAGATCAGCGGTTCGGGAGTCGAAGCAGCCTTCGCGCGCCGTTACGGGGAGCGCTTGTCCATGGACCGGATCGTTACCGGGGCAAGAGGCGGTGAGCCGCGCTGCCGGGAGGCCTTCGAGGCTTTCCTGGACGACTTTGGCCGCAGCCTCGGCGGGGTGATTTCACTTTTGGATCCGGACGCGGTAGTGCTTGGCGGCGGCCTCTCCAAGATAGATGAACTGTACACCGCCGGACTTGAACGGGTGCGGCACTACGCCTTTCATGACGACCTGCGCACCCCGGTTCTTAAAAACAGGCTGGGTGATTCGGCAGGGGTCTTCGGTGCGGCCTGGATCGGAGCCGGGCAGTAAAGTAGAATTGTAAACACGGTCACCCCTGCTATAGTTTGCTCTTCAAGCTCCTGCTCGAGGCAGAGAGCGGTTCCCATCAAGCGCAGAAGGTGGTGTTGCCATGGAAACGACGGAGAGGGGCAAACGGGTAAAAATCAGGTTCAGGTGCAGACTTCAGGATGAAAGAGAGTACCTGGTCGGCCAGGCCAATACGCTGGAAGTGGTGATCGGTGCGGGAAGCATTCCGCCGGCTCTGGAAACCGGGCTGGTCGGCATGACGCTCGGGGAGCACCGGGAAATCAGGGTGCCGGCTGCGGAAGTCGAGTTGTTTCCCTTTCCCAAAGGGTCGCATTTTGCTGTCGATACCGAGACTCCCCCGGGAATCGCCTATGAATTCGGGCCGGGTAACGGAGGTGACGTTTCCGAATCGATTCCCGCGGCCAGAAGAAGACATTTTCGGGAGCCTTTGCCTGCCGGTGCCGATCTGTTTTTTGAGGTTGAGATGTTGTCCGTGCAGGGCCAGACGGGGGCCTGAGGGAGGCGCCGGCAATACCAGCCCTTCAGATTTTCTCGTTCACGCTGTTTATTTTATCCTCCATCGTCTGCTCGCGGTCGGTCCGGGTTCCCAGCTTGATAGTAGTAGTGATGCGAGGGGCCCCCATTTCATGGACGACCTGGTGACAGCGCTTGACAGCTGCAAAGACCTCATCCCATTCCCCCTCGATATTGGTCCCGTAGGAATGCAGTGCCGTCTTCAGACCCGCTTCCCTCAGCACTCTTTGGCAGGCCGCAATGTAGGTAGAGACTGAGACGCCAACGCCAAGCGGAACTATGCATAAATCGACCAGAACCTTCATGTTTATTCCCCCTCCTGATGATTCCCAAAGTTCTTGGCTATTACGGCATGTTGCGGCCGATGTCTTGGCCAAATCGCACGTCTGAAGATAATATGTGCTTTCCACCCTTGTCAAGGTCGTTTGACCAAAAGGAGGGGAAACAGCACTTGGCCACTAGAACAAATTAAAAAGCTGGATATCATAGGACAGTCATTATTTGCCCGTTTCGCAGCTGGAATTTCGCGTCATCCCCCTGAACTGGCATTCCTTTCGTTATCGTGAGGTCAATAGCCGATATGATGAAATCCCCCCGCTACCTGATAATCTTCGTTTTATTGTTTGCCGGGACAGGCGTACAGCCATGTAACGCTGACCCTTTGGCGATCACCCCTTTCTATACCTACAACCAAAGCCCGCTGGCCCAGATTTACGGTCTTCCTGCCACTGAAAGCGCGATCATCCAGCCGCCTGGCCACACCTGGAGTTTACTGGCCCTTGACGTGGCGAACAACTTCGATACCCGTGGCACAAATCGGGAAAAGATCCTCCTGGACGGTGAGAGCAACCGTCTGACTCTCGCCCTGCGCTACGGCCTCACCGATAAGCTGGAAGTAGGCATGGACCTGCCATGGGTCGGTTACAGTGGCGGCATATTCGATAGTTTTGTCGAGGAGTTTCACCATTTTTTCGGGCTTCCCAATGGTGGACGGCCCAAGGCGCCACGCGACAGGCTCCTCTTCACCTATGAAAAAGACGGTCTGGAAAGGCTTCGGATGGACGATGCCAGCTTCGGTGTCGGGGATATGCGCCTTACCGGCGGCTGGCAACTTTACTACGACGGCAATGCCAACCCCTGCGCCGTGGCGCTAAGGGCCAGCCTAAAACTTCCTACTGGCAGCACTGCCAAACTACGCGGCAGCGGCAGTACCGATATTGCCCTCTGGCTTAGCGGTAGCGACGATTATCTTCTCCCCGGATCGTGGGGACATATGGCTCTTTTCGTTGCTGCCGGTGGCATGGCCATGACCGATGGTAAGGTTCTAAAGGACCAACAAGCTGATCTGGCAGGATTTGGCAGCCTCGGCCTTGGCTGGTCACCGGCGGACTGGATCGCCTTAAAAGCCCAGTTTTCAGCACATTCCCGTCTTTACCGGGGGAGCAACCTGGGAGAACTGAGCCGGCCGGCTGTGCTGATCATTCTGGGCGGGACTTACGCCTTTACACCGAAAACGGCAATGGACATAGCATTGACAGAAGACGCCAGCATTGCCGCATCTCCCGACGTGGCACTCCATCTTGGACTGACTCATCAATTTTAGTAAGACGGGCGTCCGGGCAAAGGGATAAGCAAAGAGCGCCGGTACCATCAGCGCCTCGTACACCCTCGCCTTGCCATATTGAATCGCTCCTTCTTAATCCTCCTTTCTGCCGCCCCACGGCGCTGCGGACGACCTGAGGTAGCAGGTCCATTCGTTTGCCATTCAGCGTTCACCTCCTTCACACGCTAGACAACCGGCAGGGGTCAACGCGGCCGCGCCGGCTAAGATTATGGAGGCCAGCGGGTAGTTGCTGCGATAACTGATTCGCGGGCGGCAAAGAGGGCCTGGGAAAGAAACGTCTCAAGTACCTGAAGGAAGTGCCGATAGTATTAAAATCGAGTAGACAAAAAAGTCAAATGAACTGTGTGCCGGATGGTCAGTCTGCCTTGCGCCGGGCTGTCAGGTTTGAGAATGGGAAAGAGGAAATGCCGGAGGCCCCGCATGTCGCATAATCCGTTACCACAGGGAGTCTGGTGTACTGTCGAGGACACTTACGATCACGACACCATAACTATAGGCCCTTTCCCGGATCTTGCGGCTGCCCATCGGTTCTGCGATGCCAGAAACGAGCAGTCGGTAGCGGGTCTGCGGCAAAAAATAGGGGACCAGGCCTTGCTGCTATTGGTCATTTCTGATCAGCATAACATCATCGGACTCGCAGATGGGCACCCTGGATCAGGCATCGGGCTCGGTATACGGTTGGGACTTGGCAGCTGGGCGTACTGCCATGAATATGATAGGGAGAAGGCAATCTTGCAGTGCATCCATAACCCTCAACCTTGCTGTATCGATGCAGAAGCTGAAGCTCGGGCATTGGGGTGCAAATGGGAGTATGAATGGATGCAGGAATATATGGCCCGAAAGAAGTTGGATCACTGCTGGTGCGCCACGCTGCAGGCGGATCGCCTGCCCAAAGCGGATGGTTATGAAATAAGATCTTTCCTGTTCGAAACACTCCACGATACCGGCTATCTCTTTACCACAGCTAAACACTTCGGTGATCTTTTTCGGCTTACCTGCAGTTTATGTGGCGCCACCGTGCTGAACCTCCTGGTTGAATGTAAGGGATATGGCGATTCAATGCATTCTTACTTCACTTTCCCAACCACGGCTGAACTTGCATTCATTGATTCCGGAACAGTGGGGCCAGACGGTTATGAGGAGTTTGTTGAGAGTCGCTGCGGCATCCATAAGGTCGATTACGAAGGAACATTCTATCAGCGGGTCAAGGTAGGCTACCTCGGACTCGACCATGATAAATATTGCTAAAAGCCTGTCGTCGCAAAGGCACAGAGAGCGAACACTAAGCCCAAGCTTTTCAGGCAAAATTGGGATGGTACGCAGCAAAATGACCACTACAATAGTTCCACTTCACGGGCAGCCAATTGGCTGCCCGAACTTTTTTTGCCACATTTGCTCATCTGTCGGTCTCGGCTGATACGCGCTATCTCGTGCAAACGGGTGGCTGTGACGAGCGGGTGGTTGTGACGAGCGGTCTTCTGTGGCGCGCCTGCATCCCGGATTCGCATGGCCTGGCGCTGACAGCGCGACCCTGGCGGCCGCGGCACCCTGGTTATCCCGACGGCACCGGAATCTGAAAAGCGCCTAACTTCATTAGCTTAGCTGCCCCTGTTAAGTAGGTAACTCCTGACTTAAGACGTCAATTTTTGTTGGCAAATTTTAATTCCATTTGCTAGGCTGAGAATATACGGCAACCTGAAGCGAAGGTTTTTTCGAAAGTCGCAGCAAACATAGTGGCTATCTACCGAGGAGGCTGCTGTCGGGCCCGCGGTGGACGAGGAGGTGCCAAATGTTAGAAAGAGGCGAGAGTGATCTGTTGAGAGATCGGCCGCAAGGACAACAGGTACAGCGGCAACAGCAAGACGTGCAGGAGGGCCGGCCTTCTACCTTTACTCAGATGGACCGCCTGTTCGACGAAATTTTCAAGAGGCCTTTTTTTTCGCTCTGGTCCACGCGCATGGGGGGCGGGGAAGAAGGGGAACAGCAAATATACCTGCCGGTGGATATTTTCGAAGACGGGGAGTCGGTAATAGTGAGGGCCGAGATACCGGGGGTCAGGAAAGAGGACCTTTCCGTGCAGATAAATGTGGACAGCATCACCATCTCAGGTAAGAAGAGCAATGAATACAGGGTGCAGGAGAAGGATTTTTTCAGGTGCGAGAGCTCTTATGGTTCATTCACCAGGACCTGCCAGCTGCCGGTCGAAACTATCGTGGACAAGGCGCGCGCCGTCTTCAAGGATGGAGCTCTCGAGGTGAGAATACCGAAGAGCCTCGAATCCATGAAGCTGCATAGCAGAAAGCTGAACATAGATTGACAGTCGCCGGAATTAGTTGCCGGAAGCGAAGATGGCCCGGACAAGCCCGGGCCACCTTTTTTTTCGCCTTCTATTATTTTGTCCTCAATTGATTAGGCCGCGAGTAGGACGGTGGTTGTCTGAAATAGCGGGTACTATGGCGAAGCTGTACACCAAGGGGTGCTACTATGGCGTGTGCTGGTGTCGGTAAGGAAATACAGATAATTTTCATCGATGGGGTTACAAGAAACATCCCCATCTACATGCTGGATCAATTGATCCGGGATAAAAAGATAATAGCCTTCCGCCGAGCCGAGGGATGGGTTCATGTAGATCGAGATCCACTTCGAAGGCATCAAAGGCTCAGCACTCGGTAATTGCACGTCCAAAATAGGTCCGGAGTGTCACCAGTTCAGGTGCGTAGTTCCTGGCTCTTTATGCCAATCTCGCAAGAACCTCAGTTCAGCCCGAGGTCATGCTTAGCAAAAACCTTCGCATAGTAGGCGTTCTCATTTGTCGTTAAGACGATAATGCTGGTGGCGGTCTGAAAAACAAATTCAGGCTCACCGAGGAGCTCGATGGTCTTTTCGAGGAAGAAGTTCGACTGGTTGATAATCATAAGTTTCGTGGCGGTAGTGTTGTTTAGCAGATAGAGATAGCCGAGCGTGTCGTCAGCGACCAGGTCTGCGTACCGGTAGTTGATGCTGCCGTTGTACAGCAGGTCCTGGCCAGCCAGGCTGGAGGAACTGAAGGTGGTGCCGGCGGCGGTCGCCACCCGGGTTCCGTTTTTGATGATGCGCAGCGGCGAACCCAGGTTGTAGTCGCCGTGGTAGGGAGAATCAGCAATTTCGGTGATGACTCCGGTTAACTGGTCGACTTGGATGCGATAAAGGTCGGACGGCGAGACGTCGATGCTCTGCAGGTAGGCGACACCATTGGTCCTGTTGAGTACCACATCGCTGAAGCTGTACCAGTACGACTCTGTATCAAGGACCTGTCCGGTGGTGAGTTCGATGGTATTGAACTCGCTGCCATTGCCCCCATTCCCTACCGCAATCAGCACCTTGTCGCTCATTGCCGCCATGCAGTACACCTCGGAAAGGATGTCCGCCAAAAGTGTCAAGGCACTGGTCGCCGGGTCCAGCCGGTAAATCTGCCCGCTCGGGTAGCCCAGCAGCAGGGTGTCCCCGGCGAAATCGAGGGAGATCGACATGGGGGGGGTGGAGAGCGAAATATCCTTCTCCCGGTTCATGGTCTCCGCATCGTACACGCCGACAATACTGGCGGCGCTATCCAGGATGTAGATCTTGCCCGTCTTTTCGCTGAACAGGGGTTTGCTGACCTGCTGATCGATGGCCCGGTAGCCGGGCATCGGGTTCGCACTAACGGCAAAAGAGAGAGAACCTGTGCTCGCCTCCGCTGGTGTCGGATCAAAGAGAACCTTCACCTGGACATCCACGCCTGCCAGTACCTTTGCGTCCGATTCCCCGGTATAGATCTCCGCTGCGCCACTAAAAATGCGGACCGTTACGTGCCAGTAGCCGAGACTGAGATTGTCGGCCCTGCCTTCGGCTATGTTATCGATGACGGTGAGATCAACTTCTATCGGCTGAAAGCTGTCACGGGTGAGGGTGACGGTAGCGCTGGTAATGGGTGTCAAGGCGGCAGCGGCCTTTGGCGCTGTTTTAGCAGTCAGGGTGGAGAGGTCCATCTTGAACACCAGAGAGCCGGCAGAGCTTTCGCCCTGAGAAACGCCGCCTCCTCCGCCGCAGCCGCATATCATGCAAAACATAGCCAGAATCGGTCCCAATTTCAAAATCATCTTCATCGTTGTTTCTTCCTCCTGTGGATTCAAGTGTTGCCTGGCATCAGACCGGCGTTTTAGCGGCTTAACATAGGTTAATTTTTATGACTTGTAAATTAAAAAAACATAAGATGGTGCTGTGGCCCTATGCTAAGTCGATGAAATGTTGGCGGCAAAATCAAAATGGCCGGTTTCATCGAAGAAACCGGCCATTGATTCACTTGACTCCACATGGTGAAGGATCCAGCATTTTAACAGCCCTGGAAGGTAATGGCCCCCCTGGTGACCCTAATGCATCGAAGGTGAGTATTTGTGCAAAAGCTCTCTCGTTACTCAAACATCGCCACTATCCGCAATTGAGCCGATCGGTTCCTCCTGCAGCGGCACCGGCAGGTCGGTTGAAGTTTCAGTTTCCGCGGTCCAAGCACCAACCACAAAGGCCTCGTTGAAAACATCGTCAATGGTCTTTGCCGTGACGATCTGCACTTTTTGCAGAATCTGCAGGGGGATATCGGCCAGGTCGCGCAGATTCGCCTCGGGAATGATGACGACTTTCATCCCTGCCCGGACCGCACCAAGGATCTTCTCCTTGAGCCCGCCGATGGCGAGCACCTTACCGTGAAGCGTTATTTCACCCGTCATGGCCACCTCTCTGCGAAGCGGTGGAGTGAGTTTTCAGGAGACGGCGCCGACACAGGAGCAATTTCCTGCCTTGTCGTTGGAGCTACGGTGGGAAATACAGGATCAGCCGGCTGGAGCTCAACAGTGCCGGGGAGCGATGAGGGGGGAGAGCCGGGACTCAAGCTCTCCCCCCTTTATCTTCACTAGAGCAGTTGCCGTGCTGCCGCCAGCACCGCGGCGTAATCCGGCTCCTGGGTTACTTCGGGGACGTGCTGGATATAGCGGATGATGTCCTCGCCGTCCACGACGAAGATGGAGCGGGAGAGGAGCTTCAGTTCATCGATAAGTACGCCGTAAGCGAGACCGAAGGAGCGGTCCCGGTAGTCGGACAGGGTCACCACCCTATCGATGCCCGCGGCCCCGCACCACCTCTTCTGGGCAAAGGGGAGGTCCACGCTGATGGTAAGTAGCGCGACCTTACCCGGCAACTCCGCCGCCTCGGAGTTGAAGCGACGCGTCTCGGTATCGCACACCGGCGTATCCAAAGAAGGAACAGCGCTGATGATCTTGATTTTCCCCTTATAGCTTGCAAGGTTTACTGCTGCCAGACTGTTATCGACCACCGTGAAGTCAGGTGCAGCATCTCCGACCTTCAGTTCCGGCCCTACGAGTGTCATCGGATTTCCCTTAAAAGTTACCTTAGTCATTGTTCCTCCCCGAAAAGTTTGGGAAATCATAGGCTATTTTGGATGAAATGCAAGGGATCAACTGCTTATGCCTCAGATTAAAGTGAATAACCTGGGTTCCTTCCGGAAAGGGTGCTTTTCCGCCCTGGCGGCGTCAACCTTAGCTTTTGCGGCGTGACTTATGTACGCCTCCGCGCGCTTGTGAATTGGTCGGATAGCAGACCTCGCTGGCTGGTCAGGATCACTGTTGGTGAGATTCATCACTCGACTCGGTTTTCCGTCCGGCAGGGATTCCAGGGTAGTGGGGGGGTGCGTTTCTCGCCGTTGAGTGGATTGATAACGATGCATTTTAAGCGGATTTTTTGGTGTTTGTTTGTTAAAAAAATTTGCTTAAATATTGACATGAATGCGCAAAGAGTGTATTTAGGAGGCAAATTTTATTCATTATGCGGGTTTGTCTGGATGAATGGAGTGGATTCCTGTCTTCAGATACAATCAGCCGGGGCAGGATGTTTAGCTTATAGACATATTTGCACATGAGAGGTTGTTATGAAAAATACGTCATCTTCGCGTGTCTGGGTGGGTTTGCTGGTTTCCTTAGTTGTCCTTGGGGCTGCTTCAGAAGATTGCCAGGCGCGCTTGGCCGGGACTGTCTCAGTAGGATCAGACTTGACCTTTACCTCGCAATCCCAGAGTGTCTGGGGGCCGGACCAGTCTCTTGAGGGCTTAGCCAGGTCCTTTGACCTGTTCAAGGTCTCCGTTCCTAAGACGTCGGCAAGTTACGGTGAGAAAGTGAGCTTGTGGGGCGGATCCTTTGGTGGGGTGCTGAAGCCGTCTTTAGAGTGGTCAATGGGCATGACGGGTAGCCTTTATGATTTTGATTCGGGAGCGGTTAAACTGGAGTGGCCGGCGACAGTCACACTGACCATGGACGAGCCGAACTCCTATGGGCCCGGAGATACGGTGACCATCGACTCTCAATACCGGGTTCTCGATAGCGGATATTTGACCGCCACCCCCCCGCTTTTTAAAGTCGACTTGAAAGGTAAATTTTCCCTCGATTTTTCCGCCTCCCTGCAGGGGTGTCTTGGCACCTGCGGGACCTACAATATTTTCCCGAACAGATCGTTTAATGGAGACTTCACCCTGCTGCGCCTGTCAAACGGGGGGCTTTCCTTTCCGGACATACCTGCTCAACGCTCTTACGCTGTGCCACATTTAATGAGTTGGTGCGAGTCGGCTGTGACCAGTGTGGGAGGATATCTGGATTTCCCCAATGGCTATCCCCATCTGCCGGGAACGACCGCGTACATCAAAGCCTGTTCCGATGCGAGTGCGCCGGTAGACTTTTCCGGAGATGGCGAGGCGTTTGACATCAAATATAGTGCGGTACCCAAAAGGGAAGGGAATCACCAGGAGGTCTTTCAGCAGGAAACCAGCTATCGCTTTATGGATATTTCCGTCGATCTTGACGGTTTCGTCGACCCCACCGACCTTTTGGGTAATGATACCCCGACCGTGGCCGGGATATCAGGTTCGTACGACCTGCTCGACCTCTCCTCAGACCTGAATCTGACTTACAGGCAAGCGCTCAGGTTCGACCCGAGCCTGGAGGTTCGCATCGATTTCCCCCGGGCCATGACCTTCAAGATAACAGGTGGCGAATGGCAGACCGCGGCTTCGGCGCTCTTTGCCGTTGGTCAATCGCTGGAGCTGAAAGTTCCCGCAGATCAGTCGGAGCCATGGACCAATTCCACCCTTTACAATCTGGATAACGTCTTTACCAGCACCACCAAGATCGAACCCCGTGCCAATCTGAACTATTCGGCAGCCAGAATCGAGGCGCACTTGCCGGCCGTATCGAATTTTGCCGAGAATGTGATGAAGCAGGTCTGCTATTGTCCGGACTGGGACGTGACCGGGGTTATCTGTCTGGTTTCCAAGGTCTGCGACTACGTGGTCGATCACGTGAATTATCATGACTACGGCAAGGTAGATATCTCCGAAGCGTTTGTCGACGGAAAAGAGATCGCAGGATTATCCTCAACCATTCAGCTACACAGCTATACCGGGACCCTGGGTGGGATTTCCCCCCGAGGCGGCACCCCCGTCAACATGGACCCCGAGAATCCGCAGCTGGAGCTGGCAGCGGAAGTGAGCCGGGTCATCAATCACGGTGCAGGGAAGCGCACCGTCATTTATACGATGACGGTGAACAACTCGGGGGACGTGCCGCTAAAGGACCTCAACATCGCGGACTCTCTGGCAGATGCCTTTGCCGGGGCAAAAGCGTTCTCCCTCCCCGATGACGGCCTGCGCAGTTGCGACCTGACCGTGAACCGGAATTTCAGCTCCGCCACGGGAGGGGAACTGCTCTTGTCACCAGTCATTCTGGATGACGGCCGGGATCCGAATCCCGGGCCGGTGAGCCAGATTACCAGCGGCACGGTGCAGGTGGAGGTCGATGTCTGGCCGGGCCTGTATCCCCGGCCGTTCCTGAACACCTTCAAGGCTGATGGGGCAAGCTGGATTCGCGGGACTGCTGTTTCCAGAGAGGCGCAGGCGGCTCTGGAGCTTGGCCCTGCCCGCCTGGAGAATCTGAAAGATTTCGCTGTCTACGCGGACAAGAAGGTTCTTATGAAGGAGCCGGCTCTGATTAAGGGGAGCGTAGGGTCGAATGATGCAGTAGAAATCCAGAACGGCGGCAACACCCTGATAGCAGGTGATATCCGTTCCCTGGGCACGGTCGACGTTCACGGAGCCGTGACGCTCGATTACATTTTTACCAATTCCCTGCTGAATTTAGGCGAGTCGGGCCGGGTAAACGGCCATCGATATTTTGAGCAGCCGAAGCTCAAGGAAGTTAACGAATATGTCACTCCGGTGATGCAGGGGTTTGAACTGCCCGCTCTAGCCATCGAGTCTGACGGCCCCTCCCTGACCATTACGACCAAATCTGGCGGCAAGCTTCCCTATGTACTGGCGCCTGGAGAATATGGCGCGGTTACAGTGGCTGCTGGAGCGAAGGTGCTTTTCAAGAGTGCGGAGGACGGTAAGAACTATTCCTTCAGAGACCTGAACATAGAGGAGGGTGCCACAATCCTGTTTGATGTCTCGGCTGGAGCCCTGGCCGTAAATGTGGCCCATGGCATGAAAATCGGCCAGAACGTCAAGATGGTTTTTGATCACCCGGACGGTTCGTCGAGAGACGTTGACTTCAATATTGCCAGCCGGGGACAGATAAAGGTCGGGCAAAACGCTCAAATAACAGGAACCTGGCTGGCGCCTTCAGCCTCGATCACTCTAGGTGCTAATAGTCGCCTGACAGGTGCTGTTTACTCGGACATGATAAAAATGGAAACAGGAAGCCGGGTGGAGTTTCACGAGGAGCCTTGGATCGGAAATATCTATAAGAGTTACAACCTTAGTTGCGAGAGTAAAGCTTCCGTTTCCAACGGACCAGGCTTTTAGGTAGCAGACAACCCAGGAAGATAAGTCGAAGACTTAAAGGCGAAAACAAGATAAAGGCTATCTCTCGCAGAGGCGCAGAGGACGCAGAGAAAGTCAAAACCCAAGACAAGTTTTAAAGCCTGAAGATTTTCTCTGCGTCCTCTGCGCCTCTAGAGAGCGCAGCGAACGGGCGTGAGATGGTTTGAAGATTGCCGCAGCTGGAGAAAAACATGGCACTAGAACCTCCGGTAGAGAAATTCCCGCGTTGACCACGATACACAAAAAAGGTATATTTCATGGCGTGGATAGTGACGTTATCGCGCAAGGCCGATAAGCAAAAACACAAGCTGCCGGCGAATGTGCAGGCTGTTTTGGTTTTTCTCGTGCATGAAATCAGCAGAGGCGGGCCCGTTCGTGGAGACTGGGCGAATTACGGGAAGCTCGGACCAAAACTCCATCATTGCCATATTAAAAAAGGGAAGCCGACCTACGTTGCCGTGTGGGAAGTCATTGGCGAGGAGATAAGGCTAGTGGAGGTCACTTATGTTGGAACACACGAAAAAGCGCCCTACTGACATGCCTGTTGAAGCACGTTTCATCGGCTCTCGGGACAAGATCATTCAGTTGCGTGAACTGGCCAAGAGCCTGGGGCTGCGTGATGCATCCGAATCAGTGACCATTGAAGAGGCGTTCCCCGGTTATGGGGAGAACCCGCTGGGTATGGCGCTACGGGGAGCACGGAGCCGGGAAGGATTGACACAGAGGCAACTCGCCGAAATAACAGGCGTGCCTCAACGTCATATAAGCGAGATGGAGACCGGCAAGCGGCCGATAGGAAAGGAACGCGCGAGAAAGCTGGCTGCAGCTCTCCATGTTTCGGACTATCGGGTTTTCCTGTAACAGGGGACGCAGGTGGAAACGCCGAGAGAAACCGGCCAAGGCGGACGTTACTGGCGCCTCTGCGCCTCTAGAGAGCGCAGCGAACGGGCGAGAGACGATTTTGAAGTACTGTCTCGCAGAGACGCAGACAACCCAGGAAGATAGGTCGAAGGCTTAAAGGCGAAAACAAGATAAAGGCTATCTCTCGCAGAGGCGCAGAGGACGCAGAGAAAGTCAAAACCAAAGACAAAGCTTAAAGCCTGAAGATTTTCTCTGCGTCCTCTGCGCCTCTAGAGAGCGCAGCGAACGGGCGAGAGATGGTTTGAGGTTTGCCGCTAATGGCTGGGAGTTCTGGGACCTTGCAGCACCTGCGCTGTTATCCAGGCACCTGACCGGAAGCGGAGTAACCAGATTACTGCCGTGGCGAAGACGAAGAGTGTGGCGAGTGTCCATTCTGCGAACAGGGTGGGGGCAAACCTGTTTACCAGCCAGAGCAGTGCCAGGAATATGCCGGTACAGACGATGAAGGTGCGGGCGAGCCAGTTGGTGTCCCCTGCGGAGGCTAAGACGCATCCGATCATGACATTGGCCGCGTCGAAGATGCAGTAGATGGCTACGAACTTCATGACCTGAGAGCCGGCTTCCACAATCATGATACTTTCAGGGCCGCTACCTGCGAATATGGACATGAGCGGTGCCGATGCAGTGGCAAAAAAGAGTGCCATGACCAGCATCCACCCCTCGCAGACGGCCAGCGACTGCCAGGCAATGGCCCGTATATCACTGTCTGCACCGGCTCCGCGGGCGTGCCCAACCAGTATCCCCGCTGCCTGTCCGAGCCCCAGAGCCGGAAAGAAGGCCACGCCGTTGATCCTGAAGGCGATGCTCGATGCAGCCAGTTCCACCGTTCCCAAGCGCCCGACCACCACCAGAAAGACGGTCCAGGCCAGCAGTTCGCCGCTGATCCTAAGCCCCATAGGCGCCGCAAGCGACAGGAAATGGCGGAGCTCTTCCCACTTCATCTTTCGGGCAACAGCATCTGTCAATCCGCCGGACCTGGCAAACACCAAGGCATAGAGAACAGCGGCAACCGCCTGCGCGGCCACGGTCGCCAGCGCCGCCCCGCCAATCCCCATACGGGGCATGCCCCACTCCCCCAGTACCAGACCCCAGGCCAGCACCGCATTCACCGCAAGCGAGATGAAAGTCACATAAGTGACGATCATGGGGCGCCCAATGCCCGAGAGCCAACCGGCCAGTGCCGCGCAAAGGACCGGGAAGAACGAACCGGCCATGCAGATCAGGAAGTAGGTCCTCTCGTCCCTGGCGACGGCCGGTTCGTGGCCTGCCAGCAGAAAAAGCTGTGCAAGCGGCCAGGCAAACACCAGGGCCGCTATCCCGGAAGCCGACGAGCTGTGGATACCCAGCCATGCGGAGGCGCGCACACCCAGGGGATCGCCACTTCCATGGCTGTGTGCCACGAAGGTGCCCGCATACCCTGCGGTGCCGAACAAGAATCCCTGGAAAAGGATGACGGCAAGGCCGGAAGGCCCGATCGCCGCGACCGCTTCGCTGGAGTGGCGCGACAGTACGACGGCGTCTATGAGTTGCATCAGGGTGATTGCGGAAGTTGACAGGATCATGGGGCCGGCAAGTCTGAGCAGGCGCGGGACGTGATTAAACATGTGGCGGTTCTCGAAAAAGTAGGTTGCTGCCGGGACGGCTTGGTTCTCTGACTGACATGCTGCACTAATTTACAGAAATTTCCACGGACAATTCCAGGGTAACTCCGGCATCCGGCCCGTGAAGGGTCGGAGTCAGCTCTGCAAGCGGAGAAGATGTCATACGCCTTACGAACAAATAAAGCCAGAGCTTTTCCGTCGATCCGGTCCCCGGAGAAGATGAACGCGATGCCGGAGGCCCGAGCTTTTTCATTCCGAACGTGCCGCGGCTCGACCAGGGGGGCCTGCTTGGCCTTCAGTCGAAACTGCCAAAGGAAGGTTGAGAGGTGACCGGAGAGAGAGGATTCGCTTCGGGTGTGCAGAGGTTACCTGAACCAAAAGAGGGTTACGGCTCTGCCGTAACCCTCTGATCTGTTGGCTCCCCATCGCGGACTCGAGATCGTCCCATGGGCAATCAAGCCGCCGTTTTCCATTCTCTTTCTTCGAGATGTAGGATAACCGTGGGCGATTTGACATGTTTTCCCTTTTCAACATCGTAACTGCGATAGTCCTCGATTTTCTTGCCACGCGCAACCATTTCTCTAAGCAAAAGTTCGGCCTGCATGCTCATCTTTTCCTTCCCCGATTGCCACTTCGAGACACTCGAGCTGGTACTGTGCATGTTCCGGGCAAAATCAACGCCGGACCAGCCGAGATATTTTCGCAGAAAAACAATTTCTTCCGGAGCCAGGCGGCCTGATTTCATTATCAGAGTTCTGGCAATCGCCAGGTGAAGCTTGGAAAGGCTGGGGATCAGGGGCATAATATTCCCGCACTCAGGGCATTTTCTAAGCAAAATCCCATCCAGCAGGATATTGGGCAGGCCGCATTCCTGGTAGTGATATTTCTCCTTCACTTCGATCATTTCTTTTTTATCGCACAGTTCGCACATCATGGTTAAATCCTCCAGGCGGTCACGATTCGAAGGGTGTTTTCGTCCTCAAATCGGATCACTACGCACATCTTCGGAGTGCACACTTTATATCGCCAGGTGCCGTTCTCAAGTTCTGGTTCCTGCACTACGCCACCTAATAGGATATTTTCGCAGTCAATGGTTGACATCCTGCGGGCTTTCATCCGCTCCAATGCATGCGGTCGCAGATAAGTAATACTGCCGTCTTCAAGAATCCGGCGGATCAGCGCCTTTGCCTGCTGGGGCCTTAACGGTTCATTTAGCATGAGTATAGTCACTTTTGATTTGTTTTCAACGCAAATGTTGTGTCTGACACAAACTAATGGTACCTTCCCATCCACATAAAATATCATTGTTTTTCATGAAAACCAGGTATTCCAATTCACCCGCCCCCGAAGCCAGAGCACATCAAAAAGATGTCTCTCATGTCTAGCCCTGCTTAATCCCAGAATGAGCTTTATAAACGTCTGTCGACATGCTATGAAGTTGTTGGTTTTTTAACGCGTTCCGCGACATCGAATAGAGGATTGGCATTAATGTTTGAGCAGGCTTTCAAAAATATCGACGATGCTCTCCGCAAAGAGGCGGGCTGTAGTTCCGAGCTTGATTACACCGAACAGACATCTTGGCTCCTGTTCCTGAAATACCTGGACGGCATGGAGCAGGACAAGGCCATGGAAGCAGAGTTGGAGGGGAAAAAGTATAGCTTCATCTTTGACGAGCCATACCGCTGGGAGACCTGGGCGGCACCAAAGGGGACGGACGGGCAACTCGACCACAACAAGGCAATGACCGGCGACGATCTGCGCGACTTCGTGGACCGTAAGCTCTTCCCCTACCTGCACGGCTTCAAGCAGAAGGCGTCCGGGCCGAATACCATAGAGTACAAGATCGGCGAGATTTTCGGGGAGATCAAGAACAAGATCCACAGCGGCTACAGCCTGCGTGACATCATCGACCACATCGACGAACTGCGCTTTCGGTCGCAGACCGAGAAACACGAACTGTCCCAACTCTACGAGGCAAAAATCAAGAACATGGGGAACGCCGGAAGGAACGGCGGCGAGTATTACACCCCGCGTCCACTCATTCGTGCCATCGTGCAGGTCGTAAAACCGGAGATCGGCAATCGCATCTATGATGGTGCTGTCGGCTCTGCGGGCTTCCTATGTGAAGCGTTCGACTATCTCATGGCCAAGCCCAAGCTGACCACGGCCAACCTGAAGACGTTGCAGGAGCGCACCTTCTACGGGAAGGAAAAGAAGTCTCTGGCTTATGTCATTGCGATCATGAACCTGATCCTGCACGGGATCGAGGCTCCCAACATCATCCACACCAACACCCTGACTGAGAACCTGGCCGACGTTCAGGAGAAGGACAGATATGACGTAATCCTGGCCAATCCCCCCTTTGGCGGCAAGGAACGCCCGGAAGTCCAACAGAACTTCCCGATCCGCACCGGGGAGACGGCCTTCCTGTTCCTCCAGCACTTCATAAAGATGCTGAAGGCAGGTGGCCGGGCGGGTGTGGTCATCAAGAACACCTTCCTCTCCAACACGGACAACGCCGCAGTCAGCCTGCGTAAGCTCCTGCTGGAAAGCTGCAACCTGCATACCGTCCTCGACTGCCCAGGCGGCACCTTCCAGGGGGCTGGCGTTAAGACCGTGGTGCTGTTCTTCGAGAAAGGCGCTCCGACCCGCAAGGTCTGGTATTACCAGCTTGATCCCGGTCGTAACATGGGCAAAACCAACTCGCTCAATGACGCCGACCTGGCCGAGTTCATCGAACTGCAAAAGACCTTTGCAGACTCGCCAAAGAGCTGGAGCGTGGACGTGGCCGGTATCGACAAGGCGACCTTCGACCTCTCCACGAAGAACCCCTACGGCGGCGAAGAAGTTATCCACCGCAGCCCTCAGGCGATCATGGCCGAAATCGCTGCGCTGGATTCTGAGAGCGCCGAGGTGCTGGCGAATATCAGGGCAATATTATGAGAAGCGGCTGGAAATCTAAAAAACTCGCTGATATTGCAGATGTTAAAAGCGGGGGGACACCGCTTGTTTCCAATAAGTTGTTCTGGAATGGTGACCTCGCATGGTACTCATCGGGGGAGCTAAATGACTTGTATACCACTGCTCCAGGGAGACACATTTCTTCTGCGGGGTTGGAAGGCTCAAACGCCAAACTGTTCCCAAAAGGTTCACTCCTAATTGGAATGTATGACACTGCTGCGTTGAAAATGTCGATCCTAGATCGAGATGCAGCCTTCAATCAGGCTATAGCGGGTGTAAGGCCAAACGACCAGATCGATATGGTATTCATACTCCATGCAATCAATTCGATTCGGGAGCATCTTCTTGGGCAAAGGCGTGGTGTTCGTCAGAAAAATTTGAGCTTAGAGAAAATTCGGGACATTCAATTAAATATTCCACCCCTACCGGAACAGAAGCGTATCGTCGGCATCCTTGGCGACGCTTTTGACGGCATTGCCACCGCCAAGGCCAATGCCGAAAAGAACCTCCAAAATGCCGGTGCTCTTTTTGAAAGCCATCTGCAATCAGTCTTTTCCCAGCGTGGAAAAGGGTGGGTGGTCAGAAAGATTGGGGAAATTGCGAAGCACTCACTCGGCAAGATGCTGGACAAGGCGAAGAACAAGGGAGAGCTAAAACCCTATCTACGTAACATAAATGTTCGCTGGTTTACCTTTAACCTCTCCGACCTTCTTGAAATGCCGTTCCTTCCAGCAGAACTGGCTAAATACACAGCGGTCAAGGGAGACGTTCTAATTTGCGAAGGCGGGTATCCCGGAAGAGCTGCAATCTGGAATGAAGACTACCCTATCTATTTCCAGAAAGCTCTCCATCGTGTTCGTTTTCACGAACCGGAGCACAACAAGTGGTTTCTCTATTACCTGTATGCCCAGGACAAGAGCGGAGAGCTTAAGCAGCACTTTAGTGGAACCGGCATCCAGCATTTCACAGGTGAAGTGCTAGCCCGATTCAAGCTTCCCTTGCCCCCGCTACCAGCTCTCCGTCGTGCCGTGGCAAAGTTCGAGGAACTTTCAGAAGAAACCCTACGCCTCGAATCCATCTACCAGCAAAAGCTCGTCGCACTCGACGAGCTGAAGAAGTCCCTGCTGCACCAAGCCTTCAGCGGGCAACTGTAAGGAGCCAAGCCATGCCGATTCAGCCCGCCTTTTTCGAGGCCCACGCAATCCGCAGGGTGTACGACGAAGCCAGTGAAACCTGGTGGTTCTCGGTGGTGGACATCATTCAAGTGCTGACCCAGCAACCCGACTACCAAACGGCTCGCAAATACTGGAATAAGCTGAAAGAGCGACTGGGCAAGGAAGGCAGTCAGTCGGTGACAGATTGTCACCGGCTGAAATTGACTGCCGCCGACGGCAAGAATTACCTCACTGACGTAGCTACAGCCGAAACCCTGCTGCGCCTGGTGCAGTCCGTACCCAGCCCGAAAGCGGAGTCGATAAAGCGCTGGCTGGCGAAGGTGGGGTACGAGCGCATGCAGGAAATGGCCGATCCAAGCTTGTCGCTCAATCGCGCCCGCGAGACCTGGCAGAAGCACGGGCGCAGCGAGAAATGGATTCGGCAGCGCATGACCGGGCAGGAAACGCGCAACAAGCTGACCGATTACTGGGCGGATCACGACGTCAAAAAGGGCGAGGAATTCGCCATCCTCACCAACATCATTCACGAGGAATGGTCGGAGGTGAGCGTGAAGACACACAAGGCGATGAAGGGTTTGCAGGATCACAATCTGCGCGACCACATGAGCGAGGCGGAACTCATTTTCACCGCACTGGCGGAGTTGTCGACGCGACAGATCGCCGAGACGGGTGACGCAACCGGGATGGCCGAAAACAAGGTGGCTGCCACGAAAGGCGGAGCGATTGCCAAGCAGGCGCGTAAGGCGCTGGAGGCAAATACCGGCAAATCGGTGGTGACTGGTGAGAACTTTCTGCCGCCGGGCAAGGCACGGCGCCCCAAGAAGGTGACGTAGGTTTACGAGTACCCCATCCGGCTTGATCTTTGGCTAACTGTCCGGCAGCATCCGCTTTTTTGTTCGCATAACCGCAAACCCGAGAGGTCTTTATGAACGAAGCCGAAACCCGTGCCGAACATATCGACCCTGCCCTGAAAGCTGCGGGTTGGGGAGTAGCCGATGGGAGCCGCATCCGTCGCGAGTATCCTATTACCTTGGGGCGGATCGAGGGTAACGGCAGGCGGGGTACCGCGTTAACAGCCGACTACGTGCTGGAGTATCGCAACACCAAGCTGGCGGTTGTGGAGGCCAAGGCGTGGGACAAGCCGCTGACGGAGGGCGTGGGACAGGCCAAGGACTACGCGGGCAAGCTGGCTATTCGGTTTACCTATGCCACCAACGGGCAGGGCATCTACGGCATTGACATGGACACCGGGGCCGAGGTCGAGTTGGCGCAGTATCCGACGCCGCAGGCATTGTGGGATCGTACCTTCGCCACCCGGAACGCCTGGCGTGACAGATTTGCCGCCGTACCCTTCGAGGATCGTGGCGGCTACTTTCAGGGACGTTACTACCAGGATATTGCTATCGAGCGGGTGCTGACGGCGATGACCGACGGGCGTGACCGTATCCTGTTAACACTGGCCACCGGCACGGGCAAGACCTTCATCGCCTTTCAGCTTGCCTGGAAGCTGTTCCACAGCCGTTGGAACCTGACGGACTGGAAGAAAGAAGGTGAACCCTCACGGCGTCCGCGTATCCTCTTCCTGGCCGACCGCAACATCCTTGCCAACCAGGCGTTCAATGCCTTCTCCGCTTTTCCCGAAGATGCACTGGTGCGTATCTCGCCAGATGAAATCAGCAAGAAGGGGAAGGTGCCGAAGAACGGCAGCATCTTCTTCACCATCTTCCAGACCTTCATGTGCGGCCCTCCCAAGGACGGCATCCCGTCCCCCTACTTTGGGGAGTATCCGCCGGACTTCTTCGACATCATCATCATCGACGAGTGCCATCGCGGTGGAGCCAACGACGAGAGCAACTGGCGCGGCATCATGGAATATTTTTCTCCTGCCGTGCAGCTTGGCCTGACCGCTACTCCCAAGCGCAGGGACAACGTGGACACCTACGCCTATTTTGGGGACCCGGTCTACATCTACTCGCTGAAGGAGGGGATCAACGACGGATTCCTGACCCCGTTCAAGGTGAAGCAGATTTCCACGACCCTCGATGAATACGTCTATACTGCCGATGATAGCGTGATGGAAGGAGAGATCGAATACGGCAAACGCTACGAGGAAGCCGACTTCAACAAAATCATCGAGATCAAGGAGCGGGAGAAGAAGCGGGTCGAAATCTTCCTGTCGCAAATCAACCAACGCGAGAAGACCCTGGTGTTCTGCGCCACCCAGGTGCATGCGCTTGCGGTGCGCGATCTGATCAACCAGATGAAGAAGAGCCTCGACCCCAACTACTGTCAGCGGGTGACGGCCAACGACGGCGCACTTGGTGAAGAGCATCTCCGCCACTTCCAGGATAACGAGAAGACCATCCCGACCATCCTGACCACTTCCCAGAAGCTCTCCACCGGCGTGGACGCCCGCAATATCCGTAACATCGTGCTGATGCGCCCGATCAATTCGATGATCGAGTTCAAGCAGATCATCGGGCGCGGTACGCGACTGTATGACGGGAAGGACTATTTCACCATCTACGACTTCGTCAAGGCCCATCACCACTTCAGTGACCCGGAGTGGGACGGTGAGCCTTTAGAGCCCGATCCCTGCAAGAAATGCGGCCAACAATCTTGTATTTGCGTAAAGCCGGAGCCTCGGCCCTGCGCTGTATGCGGGGAAACGCCCTGTGCCTGCGAAAAGACGCCGCCACCGCCCTGCCCGCGATGCTTCCAGCAGCCGTGCGTCTGCATAAGGAGGGCGAAAGTGAAGCTCGCCGACGGCAAGGAGCGTACCATCCAGCACATGACGGTGACGAGCTTCTGGCACCCCGATGGTACTCCTATGTCAGCGCGGCAATTCATGGAGGCGCTCTTTGGCAAGCTGCCGGAGTTCTTCAAGGACGAAACTGAACTTCGGGCTCTGTGGAGCCGACCCGACACCCGCAGGAAGCTGCTGGAGAGACTGGCAGAGAAGGGATTCGGAAAGGACCAACTGGCCGAGATGCAGAAGGTCATCGACGCTGAAAAGAGCGACCTCTTCGACGTGCTGGCCCATGTAGCCTATGCCTTGGCCCCGCTGACACGTGACGAACGGGCTACCAAAGCCAGGGTCATCATAACCCAGCACTTTAACAGCAAACAGCAGGTTTTCCTGGACTTCGTGCTTGCCCATTACGTGACTGTCGGCGTAGAAGAGCTGGACCAGGCCAAGCTGGCCCCGCTGCTAAAGATGAAATATCACGACTCCATTGCCGATGCCGTTGCAGACTTGGGCCGGCCGGATGAAATAGGAAAGACGTTTGCCGGGTTTCAGCAGTATTTGTATCAGCAGCAGGTTGCAGGATGATATGACAGTTGCTGGGTCTCCGCCAAACCTTTGGCTGGGTGGGGAGGAAGAGCAGGGCCGGGGGCGTGGGGGGCGCGTAACCTTGGCTGTAGGGGGAGGTGTGAATTTAGTGTGGTGAGGAGGCGCTAGGATGACCACACAGCCTGCTCGAAAGGTTACTTAAAAGTTCACTCGCACAAAAAAGGGTCACAGCCTAAGCTGTAACCCCTTGTTTTAATTGGCTCCCCATGTTGGACGATATTCGGAACTTTTTGGTGAGCCCGCCGGCAGATTTTTTAGCCGGACTGCGCTCGCACGGGCCCTGCGAGTCCACCTTAAGGACCGTTTTCAAAAAGTGATTGAGCCCCTTCGAAGTAGGTACAAAAAAACGCTTGACGCATTGGACCGACCGGTCTAAGATGTACTCATGAAACGAATTCACAACAAAGACGATATTGTTCAGGTTGGGCTCGAACTTGTGTTAAGCAGAGGGTTCACCGCTACCGGTGTTGAAGCAATTCTGAAGCAGGCGAACGTTCCAAAGGGCTCATTTTACAACTTCTTCTCCAGTAAAGAAGAATTTGCCCTTGCGATAATCGACAAATTCGTCGCTGACAGGGTTGAAG
>Ga0209317_1000853_pt1 | contig 32199 bp, 30 predicted proteins | sample RifGroB2_FD_183994 | JGI IMG/M metagenome (GOLD analysis project Ga0209317, IMG submission 183994) | Soil microbial communities from Rifle, Colorado, USA - Groundwater B2 (SPAdes) (version 2) | ecosystem: Environmental > Terrestrial > Soil > Unclassified | place: Rifle, Colorado | collected...
AAAAGCGCAGCGCCTTCCGCCGTATGATTTTCATTCGGCGGATAACGCCTGCGGCTCATCCGCCCTACGAGGATGCGGGCAGGTTCCAAACTATGTTTCGTAATTTATGATTTGCAATACTGGATTGTGGCTCTGACCGCCGCTATGCGGCTTAACTTGCTGCGCAAGTTAGTCTACGCCGCAACTTGGTTCTGTTGCTTCACAACAGAACCAAGTTGTCACGATGGATGATTTCTTCATCGCCGCCGTACCCGAGCAGGATCTCGATTTCCTGACTGGCATGGCGTGCGATGCGCCGCGCTTCGTCGGCGTTGTAGTTGGTCAGGCCGCGCGCGATGTCGCTGCCGTCTTCGCCGACGCAGGCGACGACCGCGCCGCGTTCGAATTCCCCGAATACGCTCTTGACACCTATCGGCAACAGGCTCTTGCCTTCGGAACGCAATGCCCTGATCGCGCCGCCATCCAGCACCAGTTTCCCCGCAACCTGCAGATGATCGGCCAGCCATTGCTTGCGCGCGGCCAGGGTGAGGGCTGGGGCGGTGAGCAGCGTGCCGATGGCTTCGCCCTGCATCAGGCGCAACAGCACGTCGCGCTCATGCCCCGAGGCGATCACGGTATGCGCGCCGCTGCGTGCCGCGCGCTTTGCCGCGAGTATCTTGGTGATCATGCCGCCGCATCCGATCTGGCTGCCCGCGCCGCCCGCCATGCTTTCCAGTCGCATATCGCCGGCCTGCGCCTCGCTGACCAGCGTGGCGCTTGGGTCCTTGCGCGGGTCGGCGGTGTACAGGCCGCTCTGGTCGGTAAGAATGATGAGCACGTCGGCATCGATCAGATTGGTGACCAAAGCGCCCAGTGTGTCGTTGTCGCCGAATTTGATTTCGTCGGTCACCACCGTATCGTTCTCGTTGATGATCGGGATGACGCGCAACGAAAGCAGCGTAGTCAGCGTGGTGCGCGCGTTCAGATAGCGTTCGCGATTGGCCAGATCGGCATGGGTCAGCAGCACTTGCGCCGCATGCAAACCATGCTTGCGGAAACAGCTTTCATAGGCCTGCACCAGCCCCATCTGTCCGACCGCCGCCGCGGCCTGCAAATCATGTATCGAAGTAGGGCGGGTGCGCCAGCCCAAGCGCTGCATGCCTTCGGCAATCGCGCCGGAAGAGACCAGCACCACCTCGCGGCCGCTGGCGTTGAGCGCGGCAATCTGTCGCGCCCAGTTGCCCAGCGCGGCAAGGTCCAGCCCCGCGCCCTGATTCGTCACCAGGCTGCTGCCTACCTTGACGACGATGCGCTTGCATTGGGTCAATACGGTTTTCATGTGCAATTTTTACAATTGTGAAGTTCTCGTAGGTGCGAATTTATTCGCACATAACAGGTTGTTCGTGCGAATAAATTCGCACCTACGAACCCGCCCTGCGTTTTCCAGGTTAAATAGTGCCCGCGTCGGTTTCCTGTGCGCTGTTTGCGGCGGCCTGTTGTTCCTGTGCGGCCATTTCCTGCAAGTGCTCCATGATCGCGTAGGTCAATTCCTTGCAGCCCTCGCCGTTGATCGCCGAGATCGCAAAATGGCGGTCGAAATCGGTGAACTGTTTGAGGAAGGCGGCTACTTTTTCCTCGCGATCTTCCAGCAGATCCAGTTTGTTCAGCACCAGCCAGCGCGGTTTCTCATAAAGCGATTGATCGTATTTTTTTAATTCGTTGAGTATCGCGCGCGCTTCGGCGACCGGATCGGTTCCCTCGTACAGTGGCGCGATATCCACCAGATGCAGTAGCAGGCGGGTGCGCGCCAGATGGCGCAGGAATTGATGCCCCAGTCCGGCGCCTTCCGCCGCGCCTTCGATCAGGCCGGGAATGTCGGCGATGACGAAACTTTTTTCATGCGAGACGCGCACCACGCCCAGGTTGGGATGCAGCGTGGTGAACGGATAATCCGCCACCTTGGGGCGCGCCGCCGAGACGGCGCGGATGAACGTGGATTTGCCGGCGTTCGGCATGCCGAGCAGCCCGACATCGGCAAGCACTTTTAATTCGAGGCGCAATTCGCGTGTTTCCCCCTCCGTGCCCGGCGTGCATTGGCGCGGCGCACGGTTGGTGCTGGACTTGAAATGGATATTGCCCAGGCCGCCTATGCCACCCTGTGCGAGCAAAACTTTTTCGCCGTCATGGGTGAGATCGGCAATGACTTCGCCGCTGTTGATGTCGGTGATCACCGTGCCGACCGGCATGCGCAGCACCACATCGTCCGCGCCCTTGCCGTAGCAGTCAGAACCGCGCCCGGATTCGCCGTTTTTGGCGCGATGCGTCCGGGCGAAGCGATAGTCAACCAGCGTATTGATGTTGCGGTCCGCCTGCGCATACACGCTGCCGCCGCGCCCGCCGTCACCGCCGTCCGGCCCGCCCTTTTCGATGTATTTTTCGCGGCGAAAGCTGGCCGTGCCGTTGCCGCCCTTGCCCGCGAAGACTTCGATCTTGGATTCGTCGATAAATTTCATGAGTCTGTAGGTCGGGTTAGCGTAGCGTAACCCGACACCTCTCCGATATTTAATGAAATTCGTCGGGTTACGCTACGCTAACCCGACAGTGTTTCGCAAATAAAAAAGCCCTACCTTGCGATAGGGCTGGTTTGTTTCAACGAGTGCTGTTAAGCAGCTACGATGGAAACTGTCCTACGCTGTTGCGCGCCCTTGATGGCGAACACCACCTTGCCGGTGATCTTGGCAAACAGCGTGTGATCCTTGCCCATGCCGACGTTGTCGCCGGGATGGAATTCAGTGCCGCGCTGACGCACGATGATGCTGCCCGCGCTGATCAGTTCGCCGCCGTAGCTCTTCACGCCCAGACGTTTTGAGTGTGAGTCGCGTCCGTTACTGGTACTGCCGCCGCCCTTTTTTGATGCCATGTTATCTGCTCCTTAAACGAGAATTACGCGGAAATGCCGTCGATGCGGATTTCGGTGTAGTTTTGACGATGACCTTGATTCTTTTGATAGTGCTTGCGACGGCGCATCTTGAAGATGCGCACCTTGTCGCCGCGACCGTGCGCAACGATAGTCGCTTTTACGGAGGCTCCGATCAGCAAAGGCCTGCCTACGGACAGCTTGTCGCCGTCGGCTACCATCAGCACTTTGTCCAGCACAATGGCACTGCCCACGTCGCCGGGGATGATTTCAACTTTTAAAGTTTCACCGGACGTAACGCGATATTGCTTACCACCGGTTTTAATGACTGCGTACATAAACAACCTCGATTACTATTGTGATTTTGGGGCGATTCTTCGCGAAGGCGCGCATTATACCTAAATATCCGGCCCCGTCAAAATCCTTTTTAACGGCGCATGGAGTCGAAAAACTCCGCATTGTTTTTGGTCGCCTTGACCTTGTCGAGCAGGAATTCCATCGCTTCCAGTTCGTCCATCGGGTAGAGCAGCTTGCGCAGCAGCCAGATCCTTTGCAGGATATCCGGTTTGATGAGCAGCTCTTCCTTGCGCGTGCCGGAGCGGTTGACGTTGATTGCCGGATAGATGCGTTTCTCGGCCATGCGGCGATCCAGGTGGATTTCCATGTTGCCGGTGCCCTTGAATTCCTCGTAGATCACGTCGTCCATGCGCGAGCCGGTGTCGACCAGCGCGGTGGCGATGATGGTCAGCGAGCCGCCTTCCTCGATGTTGCGCGCCGCGCCGAAGAAGCGCTTCGGGCGATGCAGCGCGTTGGCATCCACGCCGCCGGTCAGCACCTTGCCGGAAGAGGGGACCACGGTGTTGTAGGCGCGCGCCAGACGGGTGATGGAGTCGAGCAGGATGACGACATCCTTTTTGTGTTCGACCAGGCGTTTGGCCTTTTCCAGCACCATTTCCGCAACCTGCACATGGCGGCTGGCCGGCTCGTCGAAGGTGGAGGCGACCACTTCGCCGCGCACGGTGCGGGTCATCTCGGTCACTTCCTCGGGGCGCTCGTCGATCAGCAGCACGATCAGGATGGCATCGGGATTGTTCGAGGAGATGGAATGCGCGATATGTTGCAGCATCACGGTCTTGCCGGATTTCGGCGAGGCCACCAGCAGGCCGCGCTGCCCCTTGCCGATCGGCGCGACGATGTCGATGATGCGTCCGGTGATGTTTTCTTCGGCGCGTATATCGCGCTCCAGTATCAGCGGTTGGGTCGGGAATAAAGGGGTCAGGTTTTCAAACAGGATCTTGTTTTTGGCATTTTCGGGTGGCTCGCCGTTCACCTTGTCCACCTTCACCAGCGCGACATAGCGCTCGCCGTCCTTCGGGGTGCGTATCTCGCCGTCGATCGAGTCGCCGGTGTGCAGGTTGAAGCGGCGGATCTGGCTCGGGCTGACATAGATATCGTCCGGGCCCGCCAGGTATGAGGTGTCCGGTGAGCGCAGGAAGCCGAAACCGTCCGGCAGAATTTCCAGCGTGCCATCGCCAAAGATGCTCTCGCCTTTTTTCGCCTCGCTTTTCAGCAGGGCGAAAATCAGGTCCTGTTTGCGCATTCGGTTGGCGTTTTCGATTTGATTGGCCGCAGCCATTTCAACAAGTTCGGTGACGTGTTTGGTTTTTAGGTCGGATAGGTGCATAGCGGTGCGAGAATGATGATTGAGAAGAACGAAAAGATAAGGGGTTGGGTCGGGTGAAAGACGGTCACCCGCATGGCCTGGAACGTATTCGTTTGGTATTTTTTGTTGCCAAGAGAAACTTGGCGGACGAAACAGGAAGGCGATGCGGGTGCGACAGTAAACGCTTTAGATGTGGCTGTCAATAAAAGCCGCCAATTGGGATTTCGACAACGCGCCGACCTTGGTGGCCTCGATGTTGCCGTTTTTGAACAGCATCAGGGTCGGAATGCCGCGAACGCCGAATTTTTGCGGGGTTTGCTGGTTTTCATCCACGTTCAGCTTGGCGACACTCAGGCGTCCGGCATATTCCTTGGCGATTTCATCCAGAATAGGCGCAATCATGCGGCACGGGCCGCACCACTCGGCCCAGTAATCCACCAGCACGGGCAGGGAGGATTGCAATACTTCGGCATCAAAAGTGGCATCGGAAACATATTGTATGTGTTCGCTCATGGTTTAGGTCTCGTTTTGAATAAGGGTTGATCGGTAATGCAATACGCGGCGTGTCGGGGTGGGTTGCTGGGTTTCAAACGGCATCCTAACCAAAAACGGCGGTGCTGTGAAGTGCAGTGTGCTTACTTGGTATTTGTGGGGGCAGCTATCTCACCCATATGGAAGCAGAATTGCCCTTTCCGGCGATCCGCAAAATAATGCTCCAGGCTGAATTTGACCGGGCGGAAGGCGATTTCATGCCACGGGATTTCCGCTTCGGTAAAGAGCCTGACCTCCAGACTTTCCGGGCCGGGGGCGAAATTCACATCAAGCAGTTCGGCGCGGAACAGCAAGTGCACCTGATCGATGTAAGGCAGGCTGTACATCGAATATAAATCGCCAATCGCGATGCGCGCGTTGGCTTCCTCCAGTGTCTCGCGGATCGCCGCCTCAGCCGTGGTCTCGCCATTCTCCATGAAGCCGCCTGGCAATGTCCACAATCCGTGGCGCGGCTCGATGGCACGGCGGCACAGCAGGATTTTGTTTTCACCTTCAGGGTCTTCCCATTCCGGTATCGAGCCGATCACCATCTTGGGGTTCTGGTAATGGATCATGCCGCAGGCAACGCAGATATGGCGCGGGCGGTTGTCGTCGTCCGGGCAGCGCAACTCAACCGTTGCGCCGCAGGACGGGCAGAAGTTTATTTCCAGAATTGCCACCAGGATTTTTCCGAGTTGGTTTCGCCGGCAGGGATTTCATTGCTGGCGGGAGAACCGGGCGCGCCGCTGTTTTTCGCCAGCACGCGGCGGGCATCGTCGCGCAGATCGGTCATGCCCATCGCGTCATAGGCTTGCACCAGTATCTCCAGCGCATCGCGCGTCGAGGGGCTGTTCGGATATTGTGTCAGGACTCCCTGAGCGCGATTGGCTGCCGCGATATATGCGCCACGGCGCAGGTAATAGCTCGCAACATGCAATTCATGTTTGGCCAGCATGTTCACCAGATATTGCATGCGCACCCTGGAGTCGGCCGCGTATTTGCTGTTGGGGAAGCGCGTGACCAGATCCTTGAAGGCGGCAAACGAATCCTGCGCGGCCTTCGGGTCGCGTTCGGTGGGATCCTGTCCCCCTGCCGACTGGAGGAGGCTGGTTTCGCCATGGAAATTGGCCAGGCCCTTTACGTAATAGGCGTAATCCACATGCGGGCTGTTGGGGTATTGCTTGATGAAGCGCTCGGCGGAAGAAACGGCCGATTCCGCTTCACCCTGGCGGTAATAGGCATAAGCCACTTCCAGCAGTGCCTGCTGCGCATAGCGCCCGTAGGGGTAGCGCGATTGCAGCGTTTCATACAGCTTGATGGCCGATTCGTAGTTTTCATCGTTCAATTCTTCTTTGGCCTGGCTGTATATTTCCTCGACGGACATCTGCTTGATCGGCGCGGAACCAGTCGGCAGCGGTTCGAAGATGCTGCAAGCGGTTAACGTAAGCAGCAGGAATAAGGCTAAACTATGGCGCATGACTGAATCCGGAAAAAATTTGCACAATTATACCAAAGGCAGGCAATCCACTACGCAACAAGTTGCGTGTGGAGTTGACACTAGCGCAGCCGTCCCAGACTCGCAGGCCTTCGTTGTGCCCGATGATTGTGCGGGGATGCGTTTCGATCAGGTGCTGGCGAAACTGCTGCCGGAGTATTCGCGCAGCCGCTTGCAGGAATGGATTGCGGCGGGGCAGGCCAGTCTGGACGGGGCTGGCGCTGCCGCAAAACAGAAAGTATGGGGCGGTGAAACCATCGTCGTGCAACCGCAATCGCATCCCGCCGAACAGCCGTATCTGGCCGAGGATATCGCGCTCGATATCGTGTATGAGGACGATACCTTGCTGGTGGTCAATAAACACGCCGGACTGGTGGTGCACCCCGGCAGCGGCAACTGGGAAGGTACACTGCTGAACGCGCTGTTGCACCACGCGCCGCAACTGGAAGGCGTGCCGCGCGCCGGCATCGTGCATCGCCTCGACAAGGACACCAGCGGCTTGCTGGTCGTGGCCAAAACCCTGACGGCACAAACCGCGCTGGTGCGGCAATTGCAGGAACGCAGCGTAAAGCGCGAATACCTCGCGCTGGTATGGGGCGAGGTGCGCCATGGCGGAACAGTGGATATGCCGATAGGCCGTCATCCCACGCAGCGCGTCAAAATGGCGGCGCTGGAAAACGGCAAACCCGCTGTCACGTATTATCAAATCGAAGAGAAATTTCCGAGTTGCACGCTGTTGCGCTGCCGCCTGGAAACCGGGCGCACCCACCAGATCCGCGTGCATCTGGCGCATATTGGCCATCCGCTGGTGGGCGACAGCGTGTATCTGAAAGGCGCGCAGAAATGCGTGCCGCAGCTGCGCGGCCTGTTGCACGGCTTTCCGCGCCAGGCCTTGCATGCCACGCGCCTGGCGCTGGAACATCCGGTTAGCGGCGAACTGATGGAATGGCACGCGCCGCTGCCGCAGGACATGCAACTGCTGCTGCAACGGATGCGCGAAATAATTTCTCCTCGCCCGACCAATGAACCCGCTTGAACATTGCATTATTCCGGATTGGCCCGCGCCTGCGCGGGTCAAAGCCATCCAGACTAGCCGGCAAGGCGGCGTGAGTATCGCCCCCTACGACAGCCTGAACCTTGGAGAGCATGTCGGCGACAATCCGCTGGCGGTGGAGCGCAACCGCATCTTGCTCAACAAGCTGTTGCCCAGCGAACCGGTTTGGCTGGAGCAGATCCACGGCACGCTGGTCGCCGACGCGGATCGGGCAAGTAGCGGCTGCGACACGTTACTGGCGCAGCCAGCCGATTGCGGGAGCAGCCGCATAGCCGCCCCTCCCGCACCGGACGGTTCCACCGCACCGTGCCGGGGCGGCTGCCAGCCACAGGCCCGTCCTGAGCCTGGTCGAAGGGCAGATGCCTGCATCGCGCGGCATCGCGAATCGGTATGCGCGGTGATGACCGCCGATTGCCTGCCGCTATTGCTGTGCGATGCGCAGGGCAGCGTGGTCGGCGCGGCGCACGCCGGATGGCGCGGGTTGCGCGATGGGGTGATCGAAGCCACCGTGCGGGCGATGGGCGTTGCGCCGCAAAGCTTGATGGCATGGCTGGGTCCGGCGATCAGCCAGGAGGCTTTTGAGGTGGGCGACGAGGTGCGCGCCGCTTTTGTCGCCGTACAACCGCAGGCCGCATCGGCATTCATCGCCGGACAATCCGGCAAATGGTTTGCCGACATCTACGCATTGGCGCGATTGCGCCTGAATGCACTGGGTGTCACGCAAATTTACGGCGGCGGCCACTGCACCTATCGTGAGCGCGAGCAGTTTTTTTCTTACCGCCGCGATGGCGTGACCGGACGCATGGGCACGTTTATCTGGTTAACGTGAACGCCGTAAGGCGGGACTCTTAACTGTTTTCGGTTTGGTCAGCCGCATCTCAGGTTCTCAATCAATAGTGAAATCTCCTGAGACCACCATTTCAAAAATCAGGGCGGGCAATCAAATTTCAAGCGAGGCGCATCGATAAATCGATCGCCGTGACATCCTTGGTCAGCGCGCCGATGGAAATCCGGTCCACGCCGGTCTCCGCGACGAGGCGCACATTGCCCAGCGTGATGCCGCCGGAGGCTTCCAGTTCTGCGCGCTTGGCGGCATGGGTCACGGCGGTATGCATGTCTGTCAGGGGGAAGTTATCGAGCAGGATCAGCCGCGCGCCGGCGTTGAGCGCCTCGTCCAGTTGCGCCATATTTTCCACCTCGATCTGGATGGGGACCCCGGGAGGAGTGATGCGGAACGCCTGTTCCAGCACCGCGCGGATGCTGCCTGCGGCGGCGATGTGGTTCTCCTTGATCAGCACGCCGTCGAATAGTCCGATGCGCTGGTTGTACCCGCCGCCAATGCGAACCGCGTATTTTTGCGCGATGCGCAGCCCCGGCAGGGTCTTGCGCGTATCCATGATTTTCGCCTGGGTGCCCGTCACGGCTTCGACATAACGGCGCACCAGGGTGGCGGTGCCGGACAGGGTTTGCAGAAAATTCAGCGCGCTGCGTTCCGCGCTGAGCAGCGCGCGCGCATTGCCACGAATCTCACATAGTTGCTGGTTGGCTTGAATGACCGCACCTTCCTGTGCTGTCCAGTAGACTTCGCAGCCGGGGTCGAGGCTGAAAAAGCATTCCTCGAACCACAGCGTGCCGCACAGCACCGCTTCCTGGCGCGAGATGATGCGGGCTGTCGCAGTCTGCCTGGCGGGAATCAAATGCGCGGTCAGGTCGCCGCCGCGCAGATCTTCATTCAGTGCGGCGGATACGTTGAGCTGGATATGTGGTATGAGGCTTTGATGCGGCATAAGTGTTCTCCTTGGCAGCTTGCAGTGGTAGGGTGCGCTCTGCGCACCCTGGTGCATGGAATGCACCCTACGTCCGCTTGCCCTATAACAGGGTATCTACAGGCTTGAGCGGTTTGCAGTATAAGGGAAGATGACGAAGCTTGAAATTATCGCTATACCCCCCAAATAGAGGCCATTCGAATTCATCAAGGAGTGCACCATGCGTTTCGACAAGTTCACCACCAAGTTCCAGCAAGCCCTGTCCGATGCCCAGAGTTTGGCCGTCGGCGCGGACAACCAGTTTATCGAGCCGCAGCACTTGCTGCTGGCCTTGCTCAACGATGCTGATAGCGGCACGTCGTCGCTGCTGGCGCGCGCCGGCGGCAACGTCAACGCGCTGAAAGTTGCGCTGAATGATGCCGTGTCGCGCCTGCCCAAAGTGGAAGGGCATGGCGGCGAAGTGCAGATCGGGCGCGACTTGTCCAACCTGCTCAACCTCACCGACAAGGCGGCGCAGAAGCGCGGCGATGAGTTCATCGCGTCGGAAATATTTTTGCTCGCGGCTTGCGATGACAAGGGCGAAGCCGGACGCTTGCTCAAACAGCATGGCGTGGCGCGCGCGCCGCTGGAGCAGGCGATCAACGCGGTGCGCGGCGGCGAGACGGTCGGCAGCGCCGAGGCCGAAGGCCAGCGCGAATCGCTGAAGAAATACACCATCGACCTGACAGAGCGCGCAAGGCAGGGCAAGCTCGACCCGGTGATCGGGCGCGATGACGAGATCCGCCGCGCGATCCAGGTGCTGCAGCGCCGCACCAAGAACAATCCGGTGCTGATCGGCGAGCCGGGCGTGGGCAAGACCGCGATCGTCGAAGGCCTGGCGCAGCGCATCGTCAACGGCGAAGTGCCGGAGTCGCTGAAAAACAAGAAGGTGCTGAGCCTGGACATGGCGGCATTGCTGGCCGGCGCAAAGTATCGCGGCGAATTCGAGGAACGCCTGAAGAACGTGCTCAAGGAGCTGGCGCAGGACGAAGGCCAGACGATCGTGTTCATCGACGAACTGCACACCATGGTCGGCGCGGGCAAGGCGGAAGGCGCGATGGACGCGGGCAACATGCTCAAGCCGGCGCTGGCACGCGGCGAGCTGCATTGCGTCGGCGCGACCACGCTGGATGAATATCGCAAGTACGTCGAGAAGGATGCCGCGCTGGAACGCCGCTTCCAGAAGGTGCTGGTGGAAGAACCTTCGGTGGAATCCACCATCGCCATCCTGCGCGGCCTGCAGGAAAGATACGAGCTGCATCACGGCGTGGACATCACCGACCCGGCGATCGTCGCTGCGGCGGAGCTGTCCAACCGCTACATTACCGACCGCTTCCTGCCGGATAAGGCCATCGACCTGATCGACGAGGCCGCCGCGCGCGTCAAGATGGAGATCGATTCCAAGCCCGAGGTGATGGACAAACTGGATCGCCGCCTGATTCAGCTCAAGATCGAGCGCGAAGCGGTGAAGAAGGAGAAGGACGAGGCCTCGCAGAAGCGCCTTGCGCTGATCGAAGAGGAGATCAAGAAGCTGCAACGCGAGTACGCCGATCTGGAAGAAATCTGGAAGGCGGAGAAGGGCGCGGCGCAAGGCACGGCGCATCTCAAGGAAGAAATGGAGCAGGTGCGCGCCGAGATCGTGCGCCTGCAACGCGAGGGCAAGCTGGAACAGGTGGCGGAACTGCAATACGGCAAGCTGCCGCAGCTCGAGGCCAAATTGAAGGAAGCGGTGCATGCCGAGGAGAACAAACCCAAGAACCGCCTGCTGCGCACCCAGGTCGGCGCGGAAGAGATCGCCGAAGTGGTGAGCCGCGCGACCGGCATCCCGGTGTCCAAGATGATGCAGGGCGAGCGCGACAAGCTGCTCAGGATGGAAGAGAAAATCCATGAGCGCGTGGTCGGGCAGGACGAGGCGGTGCGCCTGGTCAGCGATGCGATTCGCCGTTCGCGCTCCGGCCTGTCCGACCCGAACCGTCCGTATGGCTCGTTCCTGTTCCTCGGCCCGACCGGCGTCGGCAAGACCGAGCTGTGCAAGGCGCTGGCCGGCTTCATGTTCGATGCCGAAGATCACCTGATCCGCATCGACATGAGCGAGTACATGGAGAAGCATTCCGTCGCGCGCCTGATCGGCGCGCCGCCCGGCTATGTCGGCTACGAGGAAGGCGGCGGGCTGACCGAGGCGGTGCGGCGCAAACCTTATTCCGTGATCCTGCTCGACGAGGTGGAGAAGGCGCATCCCGACGTGTTCAACGTGCTGCTGCAGGTATTGGACGATGGCCGCATGACCGATGGGCAGGGGCGCACCGTGGACTTCAAGAACACCGTGATCGTGATGACCTCCAACCTCGGCTCGCAGATGATCCAGCAGATGTCCGGCGACGATTACCAGGTGATCAAGCTGGCGGTGATGGGCGAGGTGAAGACTTATTTCCGCCCCGAGTTCATCAACCGCATCGACGAGGTGGTGGTGTTCCACGCGCTGGACGAGAAGAACATCAAGGCCATCGCGCGCATCCAGTTGCAGTACCTGGAAAAACGCCTCGCCGCGATGGAGATGAAGCTGGCAATCAGCGACGCGGCTTTGGCCGAGATCGCCACCGCCGGTTTCGATCTGGTGTATGGCGCAAGGCCGCTGAAACGCGCGATCCAGGCGCAACTGGAGAACCCGCTGGCCAAGCAGATACTGGAAGGCCGCTTCGCCGCGAAGGACACCATCAAGGTGGACTGCGTGGGCGGGGTGATGAAGTTCGGGAAAGGTTGATTTATACGGTGTGTGAAATGACAAGGGCTGCTTCGGCAGCCCTTGATTTTAAGCAATATAGCGTGCGCATGGCTTAGGCGTTATCGCGGCCCTGGCTCATGCGGCCAATGGTAAATTTGTGTGGAATATAGACGGCATCTACACAGCTTCCTCTAAACTCATCTCCAGTTCCAGCCAGCTTTCTTCCAGTTCTGCCACTTTGCTTTCCAGACGTTCGCGCCGGACATTCAGGTCAGCGATGAAATCGCTGCTGCATTCGGCATAGGTGGCCGGATCGCCTAACTGGCGGTTGATTTCGCTCAGTTCGGCTTGCGCATTGCTGAGCTCGGTTTCGAGTTTTGCCTGCTTCGACAGCAGCGCCTTCTTGTTAGTCTTAGGCGCGGTTTTCAGGAGCGGTTTTTCCGGCTTGGCTTGAACCGCCTCGCGCGGGCGGCGCGCCTCGATCCAGCTCTTGTAGTCTTCCAAATCGCCGTCGAACAGCTTGGCCGCGCCGTCCGCCACCAGCCACAGTTCGTCGGCCACGGCGCGAATTAAACTCCGGTCGTGGGACACCAGCATCACCGCGCCGGTGTATTCCTCCAGCGCGATGGTGAGCGCGTCGCGCATGTCCAGGTCGAGGTGGTTCGTCGGTTCGTCGAGCAGCAGCAGGTGCGGCTTTTGCCAAGCCAGCAGCGCGAGCGCGAGGCGGCTTTTCTCGCCGCCGGAGAAGCTTCTCACCGGGCGGTCTTCGTCGTTGCCGGCCAGGCCGAAGCGACCGAGGAAGGTGCGCAGCGCCAGCGTGGTTTCCTTCGGCGCGAGCCGTTCCATATGTTGCAGCGGAGTGGCCGCGCTGTCGAGGTTTTCCAGCTGGTGCTGGGCGAAGTAGCCGATGCGGATGTCCGGGGTGATCTCCAGCTTGCCCGAGGTGGGCGCCAGTTCGCCGACCAGCAATTTGATCAGCGTGGACTTGCCCGCGCCGTTCGGTCCGAGCAGCGCGATGCGCGCACCGGCGCGCAGCACCAGATCGATGTTCTGGAACAGCATTTTAACGTGAGGCTCGCGTAGCGAGACCCCATCCCTCTCGCCCGCTTGCGGGATAACCAGCGACTTGGCTGCGGTTTTTTGCAGCTTAGTCGAATGGCTAGTTGTTTCATCCAGAGAGATGGAGAGAGGGAAATTGTCGCCATAGGCGAAGCCCATGCTTTCGGCGCGCAGCAGCAGGTCGGGGCTGCGTTCCGGCGCTTCGATCTCCAGCTCGAAATGGCCGTCGGCGACATGCGCCGGGGCGATGCGCGTGAGCCGCTCCAGCGCCTTGACGCGGCTCTGCGCCTGCTTGGCCTTGGTCGCCTTGGCGCGGAAGCGGCGCACGAAGTCTTCCAGATGCGCGATCTTCGCCTGTTGCGTCTGGAACGCCTGATTCTGCTGGGCGATCTTTTCGGCGCGGGCACGCTCGAAGTCGTCGTAATCGCCGGCATAGCTGTCGATCACGCAGTCGTGCACATGGGCGATGCGGTTGACGGTGGCGTTGAGGAATTCGCGGTCATGCGAGACCAGCAGGATGCTGCCGGGATAGCGCGCCAGATATTGCTCGAGCCAGAGGATCGCTTCGAGGTCGAGGTGGTTGGTCGGCTCGTCGAGCAGCAGCAAGTCGGCCCGGTGCATCAGCGCGCGCGCCAGGTTCAGGCGCATGCGCCAACCGCCGGAGAAGCTGGTCACCGGGCGTTCCAGCGAGTCGCTGGCGAAGCCCAGCCCGTTCAGCAGTCGCGCGGCGCGCGCCTTGGCGCCGTAACCGTCGATGGCCTCGAAGTGCTGCTGGGCTTCAAACCATGCGGTGTCATGCTGGATGATGTTATTTTTGGGCGCCAGGATTTTTTCCAGCTGGCGCAACGGCACATCGCCGTCCAGCACGAACTCCAGCGCGGGCTGGTCGGAGCTGGCGATCTCCTGTTCGACATAGGCGATGGTCTTGCCGCTTTGCAGCGAGACCTCGCCGCCGTCGGGCTTGAGCTCGCCGCGAATCAGGCGGAACAGCGTGGATTTGCCGCAGCCGTTCTTGCCAACCAGCCCGATGCGCTGGTTGGCGAACGCCTGCAAATTCGCCTGCTGGAACAGCGGTATGCCGCCCTGAAGGTAGGTCAGATTCTGGATATTGAGCATGGCGCAATGATAGCAGAGGGTTGCGCGCATCCTGGCGAATATGGCCAAATCGAGTTGTTTTGACGCTACGCCATCCCGCTGCATGAACATCAAAGCAGTCCAATGCCGAAGGACTTGTTATCATGTCGCCCTCAAACTTAACCTCCATTGAACAGGATCGCATATGGCCAAGCCAAACTACACGTACGAAAAACGGCAGAAAGAGATTGCCAAGAAAAAGAAGCAGGAGGAAAAACGGCTGAAGAAAGCTGCACCACAGGACGAGCAGCCTCAGGATGATTCACTTCCGCCGCCTGACGATGAAAAGGCCGCTACCTGACCCACCTGTAGGGGCGCAGCGCGCCGTGCCCCTACTTGATAGATCATTAAGCCGCCATGAATAAAGAAACCCATTTCGCGCCGCAGCGCGGCGAACGCAAGCTGACGCTGGGCGAATTATTGCACTGGCTGGCACAGGACGGCATGGTATCAGCGGTGGAGGCGGAAAAACTGGCCAGGAACCGCAAGGCCGACCATTCCAATTTGCATCCGCTGGTGATCATCAGCGAGCAGAAATGGCGCAGTTTGCTGCCGCCCGGCAAGCCGCTCAGCGTTGAATTTCTGACCGAGTGGCTGGCGGCGCGTATTGGCATGCCGTATTTTCATATCGATCCGCTGCAACTGAATTTTGGCGGTATCGCCAATGTTGTTTCCAAGTCTTATGCCGAGCGGCTCAAAATCATGCCGGTCAAGGTCGGCGAGGGCGAGGTGACCATCGCCACCGCCGAGCCGTTCCTTACCGATTGGGTGGCGGATCTGGAGCGCATTCTCAACCTGAAAATCAGGCTGGTGCTGGCCAGCCCGCTCGATATCAACCATTATTTGCCGGAAATCTACAGCCTCGCCGACTCGGTGCAACTCGCCAGCAAGGCTAGGGTGGGGCAGGCCATCGGCGTGCAGAATTTCGAGCAACTGATCGAACTGGGCAAGAACAAGAACCTGGATGCCAACGAGCAGCATATCGTCACGCTGGTGGACTGGCTGTTCAAATACGCCTTCGAGCAGCGCGCCAGCGATATCCATCTGGAACCGCGCCGCAATATCGGCATCGTGCGCTTCCGCATCGACGGCGTGCTGCACCAGGTTTATCAGCTTCCCGCCACGGTCACCAACGCCATCACCAACCGCATCAAGCTGTTGGGGCGCATGGACATGGTGGAGAAGCGCCGGCCGCAGGATGGGCGCATCAAGACGGTCAGCGCGGATGGCGACGAGATCGAATTGCGCCTTTCCACGATGCCAACGGCCTTCGGCGAGAAGCTGGTGATGCGGATCTTCGACCCGGAAATTCTGGTGAAGAATTTTACCGATCTCGGTTTTTCGCGCGAACAGACGGTGTTGTGGAACGACTGGACGCGCCAGCCGAACGGCATCATTCTGGTGACCGGCCCGACCGGTTCCGGCAAGACCACCACGCTGTATTCCACGCTGAAGCAACTCGCAACGCCGGAGGTAAACGTCTGTTCGGTGGAGGATCCGATCGAAATGATCGAGCCGGCGTTCAACCAGATGCAGGTGCAGCACAACATCGGGCTGAATTTCGCCGACGGCGTGCGCACCCTGCTGCGGCAGGACCCGGACATCATCATGGTGGGCGAAATCCGCGATGCGGAAACCGCCGAAATGGCGATTCAGGCGGCGCTTACCGGGCATCTGGTGCTGTCGTCGCTGCATACCAACGATGCGCCTTCCGCGATCACGCGCCTGCTCGAACTGGGTGTGCCGGCCTACCTGCTCAATTCGACGCTGCTGGGGGTGATGGCGCAGCGCCTCGCGCGTACCCTGTGCCCGCATTGCAAGGCAAAAGGCGAAATCAGCGACGAGACCTGGCAGGAACTGGTCAGCCCGTGGAAAGCCGCCAAACCCGCGCAGGTCTACGTCGCCATCGGCTGCCTCGAATGCCGCATGACCGGCTATCGCGGGCGCACCGGCATCTACGAGATGCTGCCGCTCAGCGCGGAAATGAAAAAGCTGGTGGTCGGGAATGCCGAGCTCGCCAAGATCAAGGCGTTGGCGCGACATGAAGGCATGAAGCCGCTGCGCCTGAGCGGGGCGGAGAAAGTCGCGGCAGGGCTGACCACGGCGGAGGAAATAATCAAAATCGCGCCGCCGCTGGATTAGGATATGTTTTTATCGTTCCTGCCGGAAGGCAGGAATCCAGACTAATCAAATGGATGGATGCGGAATCGGGTCTGGGTTGGTGATTTTTAGTGGTTTCCATTTGGAATTTTTGGCAACTTTGATACAATGCCGCAGTTTTTTTGAAACTTAAACAGGGTGGGAGATAAAGATGTCTATTGAACAGCGCGTAAAAAAAATCGTTGCAGAGCAACTTGGCGTTAACGAATCGGAAGTCAAGAACGAATCTTCTTTCGTCAATGATCTGGGTGCGGATTCTCTGGACACCGTTGAGCTGGTGATGGCTCTGGAAGAAGAGTTCGAATGTGAAATTCCCGACGAAGACGCAGAAAAAATCACCACTGTGCAGCAAGCCATCGATTACGTCCTGTCACATCAGAAATAAGTCTGGGCGCATCAAAAATAATTCCTTTCTTTTTTCTGTTTCCCCCTATTAATTTTATTTGGCGGAGTCAGTTTGTCTAAACGCAGAGTCGTCATTACCGGGCTGGGGATCGTTTCCCCAGTCGGGATCGGGATTCCCGCTGCCTGGCAGAACATCGTCGCGGGGAAATCCGGCATAACCAAAATCACCCGTTTCGATGCCAGTGCAATGGCTGCGCAGATCGCCGGCGAAGTGAAGGATTTTGATGTCACGCAATTCCTTCCCGCCAAGGATGCGCGTCGCATGGATCGCTTTATTCATCTTGGCCTGGTGGCCGGCATGGAGGCGTTCAAGGACTCAGGGCTGGAAGTTTCCGAAGAGAATGCCGAACGCATCGGCGTCAACATCGGCTCCGGTATCGGCGGCTTGCCGATGATTGAGGAGACGCACACTGATTTTCTGGCCTCCGGGCCACGCAAGATCTCGCCGTTCTTCATTCCGGGCACCATCATCAACATGATCTCCGGCAATCTGTCCGTGATGTACGGATTGAAGGGCCCGAATCTGGCGATGGTTTCCGCCTGCACCACCGGCACGCATTGCATCGGCGAATCGGCGCGTATCATCGAGTATGGCGATGCGGATGTGATGATCGCCGGCGGGGCCGAAGCGACGATCAGCCCGCTGGCGGTGGGCGGCTTCGGCGCCGCGCGCGCTCTCAGCACGCGCAACGACGACCCGGCTACCGCCAGCCGCCCCTGGGACAAGGATCGCGACGGCTTTGTGATCGGCGAAGGCGCGGGGGTGCTGGTGCTGGAAGAATACGAGCACGCCAAGGCACGCGGAGCGAAGATTTACGCGGAGCTGGCCGGTTACGGCATGAGCGGCGATGCTTACCATATCACTTCACCGAACACTGACGGGCCGAAACGCAGCATGTTGAATGCGTTGCGCAACGCCGGGCTGAACCCGCAGGACGTGCAATACATCAACGCGCACGGCACTTCGACGCCGATGGGCGACAAGAACGAAACCGACGCGATCAAGCTGGCGTTCGGCGATCACGCCGGGAAGCTGGTGGTGAGTTCCACCAAGTCGATGACCGGTCATCTGCTGGGCGGCGCGGGCGGGATCGAGTCGATATTCTGCGCGCTGGCAGTGCATCATCAGATTGCACCGCCGACCATCAATGTCTTCGAGCAGGATCCGGAGTGCGATCTGGACTGCTGCGCGAATACCGCGCGCAACATGAAGATCGACGTCGCAGTGAACAACAACTTCGGTTTCGGCGGAACCAACGGCTCGCTGGTGTTCCGAAAAGCCTAATCTTTCCCTACGCGATGCTGGTCAATGGCAAGCCAGGCAATTTGATCAGCATCCGCGATCGCGGTCTGCTCTACGGCGACGGGGTGTTCCGCACCCTGCGCGCCGCCCAAGGCAAGGCACTGCACTGGCCCCTGCATTACCTGAAACTACAGCGTGACTGCGCCAAGCTGGGCATAAACTGCCCGGACGAGGCACTGCTTTTGTCCGAACTGGATCAAGTGCTCGCGCAGCACCCGGACGGCGTGGTGAAGCTGATCGTCACGCGCGGCGAAGGTGCGCGGGGCTACATGCCGTCCGCCGATGCGACACCCACGCGCATCTGGGACTTCTCGCCGTTGCCTGACTACCCGCCGGAATGGACGACACAAGGCATCAAGGTGCATGTATGTAGCCTGCGCCTGTCCGCGCAGCCCCGCCTGGCCTGCGTCAAGCACCTCAACCGCCTGGAAAACGTGCTGGCGGCGGCGGAACTGAACGATGCGCAGTTGCATGACAGCCAGCTTGCAGAAGGGCTGTTGCTGGATGCCGAAGGGCATCTGATCGAAGGCATACGCAGCAACCTGTTTATGGTGGCGCAAGGGCAGCTGGTCACCCCAGATCTGTCGCGTTGCGGCGTGGCAGGGATACAGCGCGGGCGGGTCATGGCGTGGGCACTGCAGCATGGCGTTGCGCTGCAGGTGCGCGATGTCGGGCTGGAGGAGGCGCTGCATGCCGACGAGCTGTTCATCGTGAACAGCGTCATCGGGCTGTGGCCGATACGCGAACTGGGGCAACGCCAATGGAGCCATTTCCCGGTTGCCATGCAAATCCGCCTCGGCCTTGAACGGCAGGACATATGATGCGACGGCTCTTCACCCTGATCATTCTACTGGTGCTGCTTGCCACAGCAGGGCTGACTTTCTACGCTCACCGCCCGTTGCCGCTGCCCGCCACACCGTTTGAATTTGAATTGAAGCAGGGCAGCAGCCTGAAGAGCTTGGCACGGGATATGCGGCAGGCTGGCCTGCTGAAACAGGACCAGTTGTTCGTCTGGCTGGGGCGGTTACTGGGCAAATCAACGCAACTCAAGGCGGGCAATTACGCGCTGGAGCACCCGGTTTCACCGCTCGAATTGCTGGAAATCATCAGCAAGGGCGAGGTGATCCAGCGCCAGATCAGCGTGATTGAAGGCTGGACGTTCAGTCAATTGCGCGCCGCGCTGAATGCCAGCCCGGACATCGCGCATGACACCTTAAACCTGACCGATGCGGAAATTTTGCAGCGCATCGGCGCGGCGGAAGCTCATCCCGAGGGCTTGTTTTTCCCCGATACCTACTACTTTGCCGTAGGCAGCAGCGACCTGGCGCTAATCAAGCGCGCCTATCGGGTCATGCAACAACGCCTGCAGGAAGCATGGGCAGGACGCGATGCGGACTTGCCGCTGCAGACCCCTTATCAGGCACTGATCCTGGCATCCATCGTCGAGAAGGAAACCGGCACGCCAGATGATCGCGCGATGATCGCCGGGGTGTTCGTGAACCGGTTGCGCAAGGGGATGCTGCTGCAAACCGACCCGGCCGTGATTTACGGCCTCGGCGAGAAATTTGACGGCAACCTGCGCAAGCGCGATTTGCTGGCCGATTCCGCTTACAATACCTACACGCGCGGCGGATTGACGCCGACGCCGATCGCGTTGCCGGGTATGGCCGCGTTGCAGGCGACGCTGCATCCGGCGCAGACCGACGCGCTATACTTCGTGTCGCGCGGCGATGGCAGCTCGCAATTTTCCGGCAGTTTGACTGCGCATAACCGGGCGGTGAATCAATACCAGAAATGAGGAAAAACAGTCGTTACTAATTATTAGACGTTAGTTAAAACAAATCCCGCGCAGCGGACGATGCTGACTTACGACTTACGACTTACGATATGAGCAAATTTATTACCTTTGAAGGTGTCGATGGGGCAGGCAAAAGCACCCATCTGGCATGGTTCGCCGGTGCGCTGCGCCAGCGCGGCCCGGATGTGCTGGTCACGCGCGAACCGGGCGGCACGCCGCTCGGCGAGCAGCTGCGCGAGATACTGCTGAACCAGCCGATGGGCATCGGCACCGAGGCGCTGCTGATGTTCGCGGCACGCCTGGAGCATATCGAGCAGGTCATCAAACCGGCATTGCACGCAGGCAAGTGGGTGATTTCCGACCGTTTCAGCGATGCCAGCTTCGCCTATCAGGGCGGCGGCAGGGGGCTGGACTGGGATAAATTGAGCCAGCTCGAGCAATGGGTGCATCCCGACCTGCAACCCGATTTGACGCTGTTTTTCGATGTGCCGGTCGAGGTAGCGAGGCAACGCCTGAGGTCGCCTGATAACACAAGGCCGAGCAATGCCTCGCTGGATCGCTTCGAGCAGGAGCAGGCCGATTTCTTCGAACGGGTACGCGCCGGATACCATAAGCGCGTGCGGCAAAATCCGCAGCGTTATCGGGTCATCGATGCGGCACAGCCTATGGATGCGGTTAAACAAAAACTTGAAGAAATAATTTTATCGCTTTGATATGAAAAATATATATCCTTGGCAAGAAAGCGATTGGATGCGTTTGCAGGAGTTGCGCAGGCGTCCGCTGCATGGCCTGTTGTTCAAGGGAACCAAGGGGATCGGCAAGTTCGATCTGGCGATGAAGTTCGCCCAGAGCCTGCTGTGCCTTCATCTGGATGAAGCCGGTTTTGCCTGCGGACAATGTCCTTCGTGCCACTGGTTTTCCCAGGGTTCGCACCCGGACTTTTGTTTGCTGCAACCGGAGGCGTTGAGCCTGGACGGCGAGGAAGGCGAGGATGCCAAGTCCGCATCCGGCAAGAAACCCAGCAAGCAGATTTCCGTCGATCAGGTGCGCGGTCTGGCCGACTTTTCTGGCATGTCCGCCCATCAGGGCGGCAGGCGCGTGGTCGTCATCCACCCCGCCGAGGCGATGAATACCAATGCCGCGAACGCGCTGCTGAAAAACCTCGAAGAGCCGCCGCCGGGCTTGCTGTTCATCCTGGTGTCGCACAAGCCGCAGCAATTGCTGCCGACCATCCTGAGCCGCTGCCTGTCGTTCGTGCTGCCAGCCCCCGATGCCGCAAGCGCCACGCGCTGGCTGGCGCAGCAGGGCGTGAAGAATCCCGCCGAAGCCCTCGCAGCCTCCGGATTTGCGCCGCTGCAGGCCGTCCAACTGGACGAGCAACTGGGCGGCGAGGAACGCGATAAATTGCTGCGCGCCGTGCGCCAGCCTGCCGCGCTGGACGTGTTCGCGCTGGCGGAGGCGTTGCAGAAAACCGAGCAGGTCGTGGTCGTGCAATGGCTGCAACAATGGAGTTATGATTTGAGTTCGATGAAACTGGCGGGCAAGCTGCGCTACCATCCCGGCGAAGAGGCCGTTATCAAGAAGCTGGTCGAGCCCATCGCACCGTTAAACCTGGCGCGGCTGCAAGGCTATCTGCAAGGCGCGAAACGCGAAGCACGGCATACGCTCAACCCCAAGCTGTTCCTGGAGTCGCTGCTGTTTTCCTACCGCCAACTGATGCTCGAATAACCCTGGAAACCTTGATTGACCCACGAAAGACACGAAACAAACCAAAATGCTGCAATGATCCCCATTGGGAGAACTGTTCTGTAGGAGCGGGCCATGCCCGCGACCAGAAAATTCGCGGGCATGGCCCGCTCCTACAAATTCAAACTGCTTTTTTCAGGATAACCATGCCGTTCGTCGATTCCCACTGCCATCTCAATTTCCCCGAACTGGCCGAAAATATCACCGATGTGCTGGCACAAATGCGGCATAACGATGTGGCCGGTGCACTGTGCGTCTCGGTCAACCTGGCGGATCTTCCACAGGTGCTGGCGCTGGCCGAACAGCATCCGAATATCTACGCCTCGGTGGGCGTGCACCCGGATTACAAAGGCGCCCCGGATTATGAAGGCATGAGGGAGCCCGATACCGCCCGCCTGGTCGAGCTGGCGCGGCATCCCAGGGTGATCGCCATCGGCGAAACCGGCCTGGATTATTTTCGGCTGAAGGGCAATCTGGAATGGCAGCGTACGCGCTTCCGCAACCACATCCGCGCCGCGCGCGAATGCGGCAAGCCGCTCATCATCCATACCCGCGAGGCGGCGGCGGATACGTTGCGCATCATGGCGGAGGAGAACGCCGCCGGAGCGGGCGGGGTGATGCACTGCTTCACCGAAACATGGGAAGTGGCCGAAGCCGCACTGGCGATGGGTTTTTACATATCCTTTTCCGGTATCGTCACCTTCAAGAGCGCTAAACAGATCAAGGAAGTGGCGCAGCGTGTGCCGCTGGAGCGCATATTGCTTGAAACCGATGCGCCCTATCTCGCGCCTATTCCGTATCGCGGCAAGCTCAACCAGCCGGCGTATGTGAAACATGTCGCCGAGGAGATCGCCTTGCTGCGCGGAATCGATGTCAGCGAAGTAGGGCAGCGCACCACGGAGAATTTCATGCGTTTATTCGGATTGCGAGCGATTCAACAGTAAAAATTTTCCGGCAAGATTATTGACAGAAATTTGAATATCCCTATAATGCGCAACTCGTTTCGCGGGAGTAGCTCAGTTGGTAGAGCGCAACCTTGCCAAGGTTGAGGTCGAGAGTTCGAGACTCTTCTCCCGCTCCAAATCTGAGGGAAAGCATTCTGGCTTTCCCTCAATCATTTCAAGCTGTAGATAAGCTCTACGGCGAGATAGCAAAATGGTTATGCAGCGGATTGCAAATCCGCCTATCCCAGTTCGATTCTGGGTCTCGCCTCCACTCAAATTAACAGATTACGCCAGAAATAGAAGGCGGAACGGCATGCCCAACGGCCTACTTGACGGCGAAGTTTACGGAGGGTATGTTGGACTCCAGTGCTGCGAGCACAAGCAACTCGAGAAACAGAAGCATTCTCAGTGGAGGCCATGGCATGAAACTAACCGATGCGGCAATCCATGATGAATCCGCCATTCAAGGGTGGTTCATCTGCCTTTTTTGTTGCAACAAAAGGCATGGGACTGCAAAAAAACAGTTGCCGCTGTGGTTCTGGGTTATTTTCTTTCTTTTTGTTTCCGAACCGGCATGCGCAAGTTCAATCTGGGATTTTCAGGAACCTGTCACCCCCGTTGCCCGTGATTCAATAACGGCGAGCGTGGATTTTCTGCGCATCATCATGGGCATCTATGTCGTCGTTTTCGCCGTCTTCGCCTATTCCATTTTCAAGCATCGCAAAAGCTCAGGCGCTCAACCGGGAACCTTCACCGGGCCCCGCACCAAGTGGCAATGGGCGTTGGCAATTTCCCCTTTTCTGCTGCTGATCTACATCGATTACATTTGGATGGGCATTCCCGCTTTCCATGCCATCGTCAGAATGGAAGACACCAGGACAGCTTCAGAAATGGTGGTCAAGGTGACTGCCAGCCAGTGGAAATGGCAGTACGAATATCCGGAAGAAAACATCAAGTTCGTCAGCACTATTGCAACTACACAAGACCAAATACATGGCAGGGAGGCCAAGGGCGAGCATTATCTGCAGGAAGTGGACAATCCGCTCATTTTGCCCACCAACATGAAGGTGCGCATCCTGCTGACCTCCACCGATGTGATCCACTCATGGTGGGTGCCTTCCTTCGGCGTCAAGCGCGACGCCGTTCCCGGTTATCTGCGCGAGATGTGGGTGAACATCGAGAAACCCGGAACCTACCGCGGCCAGTGCGCCCAGTTATGCGGCGACGGGCATGCCTTCATGCCGATCGTGGTGGTGGCCGTTGTGGAGCCCCAATTCAGGGAATGGGTCGCGAAGAAAAAAGCGGAAGGCTCGGCGGCGAGCGCTGCTGCCGGCAAGGTCTGGAGCAGGGATGAGCTGATGGAAAAAGGGGATGAAATCTATAACCGGATTTGCGTCACCTGCCACCAGGCAGACGGCAAGGGTGTTCCCGGGGCTTTCCCCGCGTTGGCGGGAAGCAAGCTCGTCAACGGGCCGTTCCTCGACAAGGATGGCCGCATGATCAAGGATGGCCACCTGGACCGGGTCATGAACGGCAAACCGGGCACCGCGATGCAGGCTTTCAAGGAAACCCTGTCCGATGCCGAGATTGCCGCAGTCGTGACCTATGAGCGCAATTCGTTCGGCAACCGCATGGGCGACATGGTGCAGCCTTCGCAGGTCAAGGCGTTGCGTTAACGTGAAACTCGCGCAGCGATACGTTTGCCCCTTCTCCTGCTTGCGGGGGAAGGTTGGGATGGGGGGGCGGGCATGGCGAGTTTTATTTTCAGGGGCGGCATATTTGCCATGCCCGTTAGGGAGGGGATATGACTGAAGCCATTGCAGAAGTTGCGCATGACCGCCCGCCCGCCGGCATCCTGCGCTGGCTGACCACCACCAGCCACAAGGATCTCGGCATCCTGTACATGAGCTTCGGCGGCATCATGTTCTTCATCGGCGGCGCCTTCATCATGGCGGTGCGCGCCGAACTGCTCTTTCCGGGCCTGCAATGGCTTTCGCCCGGCATGTACAACCAGCTGTTCACGCTGCATGCATTGATCATGGTGTTCGGCGCGATCATGCCGTTCGCCACCGGCCTCAACAATTACCTCATTCCGCTGATGATAGGCGCGCCCGATATGGCGCTGCCGCGGGTCAACAACTGGGGATTCTGGATCCTGCCGTTTGCCGCGATTCTGTTGCTGATTCCGTTTTTCCTGCAATTTTCCGGCATCGGCAGCGGCGCCTCCGGGTTGGGCTGGGTGATGCACAACACCTCGCTGGACCTGCAGAGCGGGATCGGGATCGATTTTGCAATTTTCACGATCCATCTGCTGGGCATCTCATCCCTCACCGGCGCGATCAACGTGGTCGTGACAGTGCTCAACATGCGTGCGCCGGGGATGACGCTGATGAAGATGCCGCTGTTCGTCTGGGCCTGGCTGATCACCGCCTTCATGTTGATCCTGGTCATTCCGGTATTCAGCGCGGCAGCCACCATGCTGCTTACCGACCGGCATTTCGGCACGCATTTCTTCGATGCCGCCAATGGCGGCGACCCGATCCTGCTGCAGCACCTGATCTGGTTCTTCGGCCACCCGGAGGTGTATATCGTGCTGTTGCCGGCTTGGGGGCTGATTCCGCATATTCTGGCGACCTTCTCGCGCAAGCCGGTCTTCGGCTACCGGGCGCAGGTCTATGCGCTGTGGACGATCTGCTTCCTCAGCTTCATCGTGTGGTCGCACCATATGCTGACCTCCGGCCTGCCGCTTGCCGCTGAGGTGTACTTCATGTATTCCACGATGGCCATTTCCGTCCCCACCGCAGTTCTGGTGTTCTGCTGGCTGGGCGCCATCTGGCGCGGCGCGATGACGTTCGAGACGCCGATGCTGTTCGCGCTGGGCTTTGTCGCCCATTTCGGCATGGGGGCATTGACCGGCATGATCCTGCCGGATGTCGCGGCCAATGCGCAGTACCACAACAGCTATGTGATCGTCTCGCATTTCCATTACACCTTTTTCGGCGGCGGCATCTTCGGCATGATGGCCGCGCTGTACTACTGGCTGCCCAAGTTCACCGGCCGCATGTTCGACGAAAAACTCGGCAGGCTGCATTTCTGGCTGACGGTGATTTTTTTCAACATGACCTTCATCCCGCAATGGTTTGCCGGGCTGGACGGCATGCCGCGCCATGTTGCGGACTTTGCGCTGAGGTTTTCCGCGATGAACCTGATCTCATCGGTGGGCGCCTTCCTGCTGGGGCTCTCGCAACTGCTGCTGGTTTATACCGTGGTCAGGTGCGTGCGCGGCGGGGCGAAAGCTACCGGCCAGGTGTGGGAAGGCGCGCAGGGGCTGGAGTTCACCTTGCCTTCTCCGCCGCCGTACCATACTTTCGAAACGCCGCCGGCGGTCAAATGATGAATGAGGATGATGCGATGAAAGGGCTTGGAGTGATAAATGAACATGGAAAGCGGGAGCGGCGCACAGTGCGGCTGGTCGTGGCGCTGATGCTGTTCGTGGCGGTTATCTACGCCGCTACTTTTATCAAGCTGCCGCTATGGCTGCCGGCATTGAAGTGACAGGCGGTTGCGATGAATGAAGCGCTCAGGCATGCAAACCGGCGGTTGACCATCAAGCTGCTGCTCATGGTGGCCGCCGCAACCGGATTCGCATTTGCGCTGGTGCCGTTCTACGACCTGCTGTGCAAGGTGACTGGCCTGAACGGCAAGACCGGCGCAGCAGTGCAAATTGCGCATGCGTCGAAAGTGGATAGCGGGCGCTGGGTGACGGTGGAATTCACCAGCACCGTGATGCCGGGCATCAGTTGGGAATTCCGCCCCGCACAAACCAGAATGCGGGTGCACCCCGGCGAAACCGCCAGAATCAACTATCTCGCCAAGAACCCGACAAACCGGGCGATGGCCGGGCAGGCGGTGCCGAGCATGAGCCCCGGATGGGCGGCTCAGCATTTCAACAAGATCGAATGCTTCTGTTTCCAGCGGCAGGAACTGAGGCCGGGAGAGGTGAGAGAAATGCCGCTGGTTTTTTTCGTCAGCCCGGAACTGCCTGCCGACGTGCAGGAGATCAGCCTTTCCTACACCCTGTTTCCTGTTTCCGGATAAGCGCACGAGGAGATCATCATGAGTGAAATGCAAAGCGATCGCCATTATTATGTGCCGCCCCCCAGTCATTATCCGGTGACGATCAACCTGGGTCTTTTCATTCTGGCGCTGGGAGTTGTGCTGAGAATCAATGCCGTCGCTTCCGGCGCCATTCCCATCCTGGCGGGAATGGCCGTGGTTCTCTATGGCGCGTTCGGCTGGGTCGGAAAAATCATTTGCGAAGATGAAAACGGGAATTATCACCCCTGGGAAGATCGCTCCTTTCGCATCGGCATGGCCTATTTCATTCTTTCCGAGCTTGCATTTTTCGGTGCCTTTTTGCTGGCGCTGATGTATACGCGCGTTTTTGCGCTGCCGGAGCTGGCGTCCATGGATCCGGCCTTCACGCTGTGGCCGGATTTCAAGAGCGCATGGCCGTCGGGCGGCCCGAAGTCGCAGGCATTTACCCCGTTGAGCGCATCGGGGCTCCCCGCAGTCAATGCGATCCTCATCCTGGCATCGGCCCTGTCGCTGATGTGGGCGCGCAAGGGACTCTCGACCGCCAATCGCGGCCAGATGGTTGCAGGCCTGGCGATTGCGCTTGCCTTGGGCGTGGTATTCCTGTTCCAGCAGGCGATGGAATACCGTCATGCCGCCGAGCTTGGCGTCACCCTTGGCAGCGGCGTTTACGGCACATATTTTTATATGCTAACCGGGGTGAATGGCGCGCATATGCTGGCGGGGATCCTCATGCTGGCGGTGCTGCTGCTGCGCGCTTTTCACGGACATTTCAAACCCGAAAGCCCTGTGGGGCTGGATCTCGTAACGTGGTATTGGAATTTCGCGGTGGTGATTCCGGAATTGCTGGTGTTTATTTATTTTTACTGGCTGTAATCCATTCTGGTTGCACCCAGCCCTTGCTGGTGCAGGTTTGCTTGAATTTATGCAAAAGTCTTTTCGCTATTCAAATATAATACGGACTCAAGAGGCGAGAAAAACCGCATCGCACAACAGAAAACACCCAACCGATTGATTTGATGCGATTCGTTTGTGGATTGCCGATCCGTTGATGCCGGTTTGATTCCTGCTCTCGCCTCCAGATACCTGCCCGGGTGGTGAAATTGGTAGACACAACGGACTTAAAATCCGTCGCTAGGGTAAAACCAGCGTGCCGGTTCGACCCCGGCTCCGGGCACCAAATCAAGAACTTACAGCGTTTTGACTAGGCGGTATTTAGCGGCAAAGCAATATTCAATCGGCGCGAACAGGGGGGCGACAGCCATGCCCATTAAAACCATGAACCATTTTCTTGCAGGCGACATCGGCGGCACCAAGACGCGCCTCGCCGTCATCGAGGTCAATGGTACGCAGGTGCGGATTGAGCGCGAAGCCGATTATTCGAGTCGCGATTACGCCAGATTTGCAGACTTGCTCGGCGACTTTCTGGCGGATGCCGAGCCCTCGCGCTACGCGGCTTTCGGCGTCGCCGGCCCGGTGCGGGGCAGGGTGGTGCAAACCACCAATTTGCCTTGGCATATCGATGCCGATGCATTGCAACGGCAATTCGGCCTTGCGCATTGCACCCTGCTCAACGATCTGGAAGCGACCGCTTATGGTTTGCCGGCATTGGGCGCGGATGATTTGCTGACTTTGCAGGCCGGTGCGCCTGATGCCGGCGGCAATGCCGCCGTGATTGCCGCAGGAACCGGCCTGGGCGAGACCGGATTGTATTGGGATGGGCAATGCCACCACCCGTTTGCGACGGAAGGCGGGCATGCCAGTTTCAGCCCGGGCGATGAACTGGAAATGTCATTGCTGCGCTACCTGCAGCAACGGTATCAACACATCAGTTGGGAGCGCGTTGTGTCCGGCATGGGCTTGCTCAGCCTCCATGAATTCCTGTGTCTTTATCATCGCGTTGCCGCACCGCAATGGCTGGCCGAAGAAATGCAAAGCGGCGATGCTGCGGCCGCAATTGCCAGCGCAGCATTGTCCGGCCGCGATAAAATATGCATCGAAACGCTGGATTGGTTTGTGCGTCTGTATGGGGCGGAAGCGGGCAATCTCGCACTCAAGGTGATGAGCAAAGGCGGTCTGTATCTGGGTGGCGGGATCGCGCCGAAAATTTTGCCACTGTTGCAGGATGGCGCGTTCCTCGATGCATTTCTGAACAAGGGCCGGATGCGTCCATTGCTCGAAGCCATGCCGCTCAGGGTGATCCTGAATGACCGTGCCGCGCTGTTCGGCGCGGCGTTGCGCGCCGCGCAACTGACCGGCGACTTATGATGAATATCGCCGGGTAATTCTGGAGAGCAAGGCGGTTACGCACTATAATCCGCTCCTCCGCGCAATTCTGACTTTTGGCTGGGCATAAAACCATGGAAAAAAGCACCTCCTATATTCTGCAAGTCCGCCCGAAAATTCCCGCGCGCCTCGCGCGCCTCGAAGAACTCGCGAACAACCTCTGGTATAGCTGGGATCGTCCCACTCGCGCGCTGTTCGCGCGCCTGCACCCGGGTTTGTGGAAGGCCACCGGGCAAAGCCCGAAAGCGTTTCTGAAGCGCGTCGATGAACAACGCCTGCTGGATGCGGTAGAAGACCAGGTGTTCATCGGCAATCTCAACCGCGTGTTAGCGGAATACGATACCTACCATGATTACCGTTTGCCACCGGCCGGCTCCGATTTGCTGCGCAAGGACGATCTGGTCGCCTACTTCTGCGCCGAATTCGGTTTCCACGAAAGCCTGCCGATTTATTCGGGTGGCCTGGGTATCCTGGCGGGCGATCACTGCAAGGCGGCGAGCGATTTACGCCTGCCGTTTGTCGGCGTCGGCCTGTTGTATCGCCAAGGCTATTTCCACCAGACCATAGATGGCGACGGCAACCAGATCGCCACCAACCATGACTCGCATTTCGAGGACCTGCCTATCTCTCCGGCCCGGCACGCCGATGGTTCGGAAGCCCATATTTCGGTAAATCTGCCCAATCGCAGGCTCGACATCAAAATCTGGCAGGTAAAAATCGGGCATATCACGCTTTACCTGCTGGACACCGACCTGGAAAGCAACAATGCGCATGACCGCGACATCACGCACCGCCTGTATGGCGGCGACAAGGTGACGCGCATCGAGCAGGAAATCGTGCTCGGCATCGGCGGCGTGCTCGCGTTGCAGGAATTGGGGATCAAACCGACGGTATGGCATATCAACGAGGGGCATGCGGCCTTCCTGGCGCTGGAAAGAATCCGCCAGAAAATCGCGCTCGAAGGACTGGATTTCGCGACCGCGCTCGAATATGTGGCGGTCAACACCATTTTCACCACGCATACCCCGGTGCCGGCCGGCCATGACCATTTCAACGAAGGACTGGTGCAGGCGTACTTCGAACATTATTACCAGGAGCTCAAGCTGAGCCGCGAGGAATTCCTGGCGCTGGGCCGCGCCAAGGACAGCCCCGATTTCAACATGACGGCGCTGGCGATCCGCTGCACGCGTTTCAACAACGGCGTGTCGCGCATCCACGGCGATGTGTCGTCGACTATCTGCGGCGACATGTGGCCGGAAATCGAGCACAAGGAAAACCCGATGACTTATGTCACCAACGGCGTCCATGCGCCGACTTTCCTGGCGACCGAGTGGATCGAGGTATTCGAGCGCCAGCTCGGGCTGGAGTGGAGCGCACGCATGAACGACGTGGAATTCTGGGAAGGCGTCAAGCGCATTCCGGATCACCTGTTCTGGAGCGCGCGCCAATCGCTGAAGGCGAAGATGCTGAACATGGTGCGCGAACGCATCAGCGCGCAGCATTTCCGCAATCACGGCTCCGAGGCGCACCTGGACCGCCTGCTCAAATACGTCAATCCGGAAAATCCCAACATTCTCACCATCGGCTTCGCGCGCCGCTTTGCGACCTACAAGCGCGCGGCCATGCTGTTCGGCGACCTGGATTGGCTGCGCGCCATCATGAACAATCCGGAGCGCCCGGTGGTGTTTATCTTTGCCGGCAAGGCGCATCCGGCGGATATTCCCGGCCAGGATCTGATCCGCCGCATTACCCACATTTCCAAGATGCCAGAATTTGTCGGCAAGATATTGATGGTGGAAGGCTATGACCTGGCCCTGGCGCGCAAGCTGGTTTCCGGTGTGGATGTCTGGCTGAACAATCCGCTGTATCCGCTGGAAGCCAGCGGTACGTCCGGCATGAAGGCAGGCATGAACGGCACCATCAACCTGTCCGTGCTGGATGGCTGGTGGGGCGAGAGCTATGACGGCAAGAATGGCTGGGCGATCAAACCGGTGTCGGAATCGCTGAACGAAGAAGTCCGCACGCGCGAGGAAACCAGCACCCTCTACGAACTGTTGCAGGACCAGGTCGTACCGCTGTATTACGAGCACAGCAAGATGGGCTTGTCGCCCGACTGGGTGAAGATGTCCAAGCGTTCGATGGCCACCATCATGCCGCGCTTCAATTCCAAGCGCATGGTGGGCGAATATCTCGCCAAATGCTACCTGCCGGCCAGCAAGCAGCACCGCCTGTACCAGCAAGACCACTTTGGAAACGCGCAAATCATCGCCGACTGGAAGGCGCGCATCCGCCACGCCTGGCATGGCGTTGCACTGCGCCGCCTGGATGCCGAACAGAAGGAAATCAACTACGGCGAAGGTCTGCGTTTTGAAGTGGCGGTCAGGCTGGACGGCCTCCAGCCCAGCGATGTGGTCGTGGAGATGTTGCTGGGCCTGTTTACCAAACGCGAAAAATTGCAGAACTCATACCGCTACCGTTTTGAAGCCACCGGTGCGACGACCGAAGCGGGCGAAACCGTATTCGCGCTGGAAATACAGCCGGAAAAATGCGGCAAACTGGAATACCGCATTCGCGCCTATCCCTATCACGAAATGCTAACACATCCGTTCGAGATGGGCATGATGCGCTGGCTGTAACCGATGCCAGAGTTGAAATGCCCGAGTTGAAAGTCCTGTTTGCGACATCCGAAGCCGCCCCGCTGATCAAGACCGGCGGTCTGGGCGATGTCAGCGGCGCATTGCCCGCCGCGTTGCGCGCCATCGGCGTGGATGTGCGCATCCTGCTGCCGGGATACAAACAAGTCATCGCGCAACTGGGGCAGCATGAAACCGTCGCGACCTTCGATTCCTTGGCGGGTTTCCCGCCGGCAAGGCTGTTGTCCGGCACGATGGCGCACGGCGTGCCGCTGCTGGTGCTCGACTGCCCGGTCTTGTATCGGCGCGATGGCGGGCCTTATCAGAATGCCGGCGGCCACGACTGGGCGGACAATGCGCTGCGCTTCGGCCTGCTCTCCAGGGTCGCCGCCTTGCTGGGCTGCAACGAGTCGCCGCTCGGCTGGCGCCCCGACCTGGTGCATTGCAACGACTGGCAGACCGGCTTGGCG
>Ga0209317_1000854_pt1 | contig 32131 bp, 30 predicted proteins | sample RifGroB2_FD_183994 | JGI IMG/M metagenome (GOLD analysis project Ga0209317, IMG submission 183994) | Soil microbial communities from Rifle, Colorado, USA - Groundwater B2 (SPAdes) (version 2) | ecosystem: Environmental > Terrestrial > Soil > Unclassified | place: Rifle, Colorado | collected...
GGTGGCCAACCGCTCCGCGGACACAGCGGCGCGGTTGGTCGGGCTCCTGGAGGGGCGCCTGCCGCAGACCGCCTTCGCTTCAAAGCCGCTTGAGCGCCTCTGCGACGCGGGGTACCTCGCCGGGTTCGATCTCGTGGTCAACACCACCTCGGTCGGCATGGCAGGGGACTCTTTCCCGGGGCTCGATCTCTCGGCGCTGAAGCCCGGCGCCTGCGTCTACGACATGGTGTACGCCCCTGCGCTGACGCCCCTTTTGGCCGAGGCGGGTGCCCTCGGGATCCCCTGCGCCAACGGGGTGGGGATGCTGGTGGCACAGGGGGAGGCGGCGTTCGCAATCTGGACCGGGGTCCCTGCGCCCCAGGGGTGCATGGAACGGGCTCTGGCCGCGCATCTGCCAACCCCAGGTAAACCTTGACAATGCCGTTATTACAAAATACCATTCACAGGCTATTGAACCCCTGAGGTACCTATGCACGTAAGCAGACTGGGCGAGCTGCTGGTCACCAACAACCTGATCACCAAGGAGCAGTTGAAACAGGCACTGGCCGAGCAGAAGGCGGCGGGCGGGCAGCTGCGCCTGGGTTCCATACTGGTAAGGGATTCCCTGATCAGCGAGGGGGACCTCACCTCGTTTCTCTCCAAGCAGTACGGCGTCCCCACCATCAACCTGGCCGACTACGAGGTGGAGCCCGCGGTGGTGAAGATCATCCCCCCCGACGTCGCCCACAAGTACCAGATCGTGCCGGTGAACCGTGCCGGCTCCACGCTCATCATCGCCATGAGCGACCCCTCCAACATCTTCGCAATCGACGACATCAAGTTCATGACCGGCTACAACGTCGAGGTGGTGGTCGTTGCCGAGAGCTCGATCAAGAGCGCCATCGACAAGCTCTACGACCAGAGCGCCTCCCTTGCCGACGTGATGAACGACCTCGACATAGACGACCTGGAGGTGATCGGGGACGACGAGGAGGTGGACGTAGGTTCGCTGGAGCGCGCCACCGAGGACGCCCCGGTCGTAAAGCTGGTGAACCTGATCCTCACCGACGCCATCAAGAAGAAGGCGAGCGATATCCACATCGAGCCGTACGAGAAGTACTTCCGCGTGCGCTACCGCATCGACGGCGTGCTTTACGAGGTGATGAAGCCCCCCCTGAAGCTGAAAAACGCGATAACCTCCCGCATAAAGATCATGAGCGAGCTGGACATCGCCGAGAGGCGCCTGCCCCAGGACGGCCGCATCAAGATCAAGCTTGGCGGCGGCAAGGACATGGACTTCCGCGTCTCGGTCCTGCCGACCCTTTTCGGAGAGAAGATCGTCCTGCGTCTTTTGGACAAGTCCAACCTGCAGCTGGACATGTCCAAGCTCGGATACGAGCCCGAGGCTCTGGCCCACTTCCAGCGGGAGATCCACAAGCCGTTCGGCATGGTGCTGGTCACGGGCCCCACCGGCAGCGGCAAGACGGTCTCGCTGTATTCCGCGCTCTCCGAGCTCAACAAGATCACCGAGAACATCTCCACCGCCGAGGACCCGGTCGAGTTCAACTTTGCCGGGATCAACCAGGTGCAGATGCACGAGGACATCGGGCTCAACTTCGCCGCGGCGCTGCGCGCCTTCCTGCGCCAGGACCCGGACATCATCATGATCGGCGAGATCCGCGACTTCGAGACCGCCGAGATCGGGGTGAAGGCGGCGCTCACCGGCCACCTGGTGCTCTCCACGCTGCACACCAACGACGCCCCCTCCACCATCAACCGCCTCCTTAACATGGGGATCGAGCCCTTCCTGGTCGCCTCCGCGGTGAACCTGATCTCCGCTCAGCGCCTGGCCAGGCGCGTCTGCAGCGAGTGCAAGGTGGTCGAGGAGGTGCCGGTGCAGGCGCTCGTCGACGCGGGGCTCCCTGCCGAACAGGCGCCGTCGGTGGTCTGCTACCGCGGCGCCGGCTGCCCCAAGTGCAACGGCACCGGCTACAAGGGGAGGGTCGGCTTCTACCAGGTGATGCCCATGCTGGAGCCGATCCGGGAACTGATTCTCAACGGGGCCAACACGGCCGAGATCAAGCGCGAGTCGATGCGCCTCGGCATCAAGACCATGCGCCAGTCCGGCCTCACCAAGCTGACGGAGGGCGTGACCTCCTTCGAGGAAGTGCTGCGGGTAACGGTTGCTGACGATTAACAGGTGAGGTATTCATGATCAATTTCCATCAACTGCTTAAGGACCTCGTGGAACGGGGTGGGTCGGACCTGCACATCACGACCAACACCTCCCCGCAGATCAGGATCGACGGGAAGCTCACCCCGATGGACATCCCGCCGCTCTCCGCCGTCGAGACCAAGCAGCTTTGCTACAGCATCCTGACCGACTCCCAAAAGCACAAGTTCGAGGAGGAGAGCGAGCTGGACCTCTCCTTCGGCGTCAAGGGGCTCTCCCGCTTCAGGGGGAACATCTTCGTGCAGCGCGGCGCGGTCGCCGGCGTCTTCCGCGTGATCCCCTACAAGATCCTCACCTTCGAGGAGCTGGGGCTCCCCCCCGTGGTCAAGGCCCTGTGCGACAAGCCGCGCGGCCTGATACTCGTCACCGGACCGACGGGGAGCGGCAAGTCGACCACCCTCGCCTCCATGATCGACAGGATCAACATCGAGCGCCGCGACCACATCGTCACCGTCGAGGACCCGATCGAATACCTGCATCCGCACAAGGGTTGCATCGTGAACCAGCGCGAGGTAGGCGCCGACACCAAGAGCTTCAAGCACGCGCTCAAGTACGTGCTGCGCCAGGACCCCGACGTGGTGCTGATCGGCGAGCTGCGCGACCTGGAAACCATCGAGGCCGCGCTCACCCTGGCCGAGACGGGGCACCTCTGCTTTGCCACGCTGCACACCAACTCCTGCGCCCAGACCATCAACAGGATCATCGACGTGTTCCCCCCCTACCAGCAGACCCAGGTGCGGACGCAGCTCTCCTTCGTCCTCGAGGGGGTCATGTCCCAGACCCTGATACCGAGGGCGAGCGGGAACGGGAGGGCACTGGCCCTCGAGGTGATGGTCCCCAACCCCGCGATCCGCAACCTGATCCGCGAGGACAAGGTGCACCAGATCTATTCGCAGATGCAGGTCGGGCAGGACAAGTTCGGCATGCAGACCATGAACCAGTGCCTGATGAACCTTTTGTCCAGGCGCGTCATCACCGTGGAAGACGCCCTCGGCCGCTCCTCGGAGCCGGACGAGCTGAAGCAGATGCTCGCCCCGGGCACCGCGGGACAGCTCAGGCGCCCCCCCCAGAGATAGCAGCACCCAGTCCCGGCGCCGGCCCGGGAAAGGAGTAAGGATATGGCCAAGTTCGATTGGGAAGCAAGAAGCAAGGCTGGAAGCGCCCAGAAAGGTGTGATGGAGGCCAACAGCGCGGCGCAGGTGGAGACCCAGCTCAAGCGTTACGGCTTCACCGGCATCACGGTGAAGGAGCAGGGGAAGGGTTTCAGCATGGAGCTGAAGCTCCCCGGGATGGGAGCCCAGAAGATCGACACCAAGGACCTCGTCGTCTTCACCCGCCAGTTCGCCACCATGATCGACTCGGGTCTGCCGCTCGTGCAGTGCCTCGACATCCTCGCGGGGCAGCAGGAGAACAAGACCTTCAAGGAGATCCTCGTCAAGGTGAAGGAGAGCGTCGAGAGCGGCTCCACCTTCGCCGACGCGCTCTCGAAGCATCCCAAGGCGTTCGACCAGCTTTACGTGAACCTGGTGGCTGCGGGGGAGGTGGGCGGTATCCTCGACACCATCCTGGCCAGGCTTGCCGCCTACATCGAAAAGGCGATGAAGCTCAAGAAGCAGGTGAAGGGGGCGATGGTCTACCCCATCACCATCATGTCCATCGCCGTCATAGTCGTGGGCGTCATCCTGGTCTTCGTCATCCCGACCTTCGCCAAGATGTTCGCCGAATTCGGAGGGGAGCTCCCCGCCCCGACCAAGATCGTCATCGCGCTCTCCGACTTCCTTACCAAGTACATCGTAGTCATCATCGCCGCCCTGTTCGGCATCAAGTTCGCCATCGGCAAGTACTACGCCACCCCCAACGGCAGGAAGACCATCGACAGGCTGGCCCTCAGGGCGCCCATCGCCGGCCCGCTGATCCGCAAGGTCTCGGTGGCCAAGTTCACCAGGACCCTGGGGACCATGATCAGCTCCGGCGTACCCATCATGGACGGCCTGGAGATAGTCGCAAAGACCGCCGGGAACAAGGTCGTCGAGGAGGCGATCTACAAGGTGCGCCAGTCCATCTCCGAGGGCAAGACCATCGCGGAGCCGCTGGCCGAATGCGGCGTATTCCCCGCCATGGTGGTGCAGATGATCTCCGTCGGCGAGGCGACCGGCGCCATGGACTCCATGCTGAACAAGATCGCCGACTTCTACGACGACGAGGTGGACGACGCAGTCGGCGCCATGACAGCCATGATGGAGCCTTTGCTGATGGTGTTCCTGGGGACCACGGTCGGCGGCCTGGTCATCGCCATGTACCTGCCGATCTTCAAGCTCGCTGGCGCGGTCGGCGGTTGATTGGATGATCGACAGGAAAAGGCTGCTCTGGTTCATACTGCTTAGACTGCTGGTGGTATCCGTTTTCCTGGTTACCACCCTCTACCTTGACGTACACACCTACGACGTAAGCGGCGACATAGCCGGCAAGGTCCTGATCCGGCTGATCGTCGCCACTTACCTGTTTTCCCTCGGTTCCCTGGCCGTACTGCACTACTCGCGCAGTCAGATCCGCACCCTCACCTATGCCCAGATCGTCTGGGACCTGATCCTGGTGACCGTGCTGATCCTGATCTCCGGCGGAGTCACCTCCCCCTACGCCTTTCTCTATTTCCTCTCCATCATCAGCGCCAGCACGCTTTTGGCCAGACGTCAGGCGTACTACACCGCCTCGCTCTGCGTCATCCTTTACGGCGCCATACTGGATTTCCAGTTCTACGGCAAATTGCTTCCGCTGGGGCTCAGCCCCTATCCGGCGCAGCAGTACGGGGCGGGATACCTTTTCTACCTGATCTTCCTTTACTGCGCCGCCTTCTTCCTCACCGCCATACTCGCAGGGCACCTCTCCGAGCGCGCCCGCGTCTCCGAGACCGCGCTCCAGGAGAAGGCGATCGACTACGAGGAACTGGAGCGGCTCAACTCCTCCATCGTCTCGACGATAGAAAGCGGCCTTTTGACCATCACCCTTGCCGGCAGGATCCGCGTATTCAACCGCTACGCGGAGCAGTTGACCGGAGTCAGCCAGGAGGAGGCCTACGACCGCCCCCTCCCGCAAGTCCTGCCGGGGTTCGCACGGTTCGACCAGGGGGTGTTCGCTGGCGGGGGAGGGGAATTCGAGCACCAAAGCCGGGACGGCAGGAAACTCCTGCTCTCCTTCAAGTCCGTTCCGCTCACGGGCAAGGACGGTGAGACGGTCGGTGCGATTTTCGACCTGCACGACCTGACCGTGATGAAGCGGATGGCGGCGGAGCTGAAAAGGGCCGACCGCCTGGCCGCGGTGGGCGAACTGTCGGCGCGCATGGCGCACGAGATCCGCAACCCGTTGGCGGCGATCAGCGGGTCAGTGCAGCTGGTGGCGTTGAGGCCCTGGGTGGACGAAAAGGACAAGCGGCTTTTCTCCATCATCCTCAGGGAGACCGACAGGCTGGACGGCCTGCTGCGCGATTTCCTCTTCTATGCCAAGCCGACGCAGCCGACCAAGGTCCCCTTGAACCTCAGGCGCGTCATCTCCGATCTCTGCTCCCTGCTCTCCACCGATCCTCGCCTGGACGGGGTGCGCATCGAGAACATGGTGCCCGACGATCTCGTGGTGGTATTCGACAAGGACCAGTGCTCGCAGGTCTTCTGGAACCTGCTGGTGAACAGCGCCGAGGCCATCGCGGGGGAGGGGCGCATCGTCATCGAGGGGGCAACGGTGCGTCACGCCGGAAACCCCGAGGTGCAGATTAACGTCGAGGACAGCGGCTCCGGGATGAGCCCCGCCGACGTGAAGCGGGTCTTCGAGCCTTTCTTCACCACCAAGAAGGGGGGGACCGGGCTCGGGCTCGCCACCGTGTACCGGATCGTTGAGACCCACGGCGGCAGGATGACCGTGGCCAGCACCGAAGGAAAGGGGACAACAGTAACGTTGTACCTGCCGGGGTAGAAGAGCAGGTTGAGGTTGAGGTTGAGGTTGAGGTTGAGACAAAGATAAAGACAAAGACAAAGACAAAGACAAAGATAGAGATAGAGATAGAGATAGAGATAGAGATAGAGATAGAGATAGAGATAGAGATAGAGATAGAGATAGAGATAGAGATAGAGATAGAGATAGAGATAGAGATAGAGATAGAGATAGAGATAGAGGCGAATCGGGTTGCGGCACGGCCTGCCCGCGACGACGCCACCATTTTTGAAAACGAGGTCTAAGATGCACGCCAGGATTTTGGTTGTTGACGACGAAATCAGCATGCGGGAGTTTCTCGCCATCCTTCTCGAAGGGGAGGGGTACCTGGTGGACCAGGCGGAGAGCGCGGAGGACGCGCTCAACTGCATGGACCAGCAGCGTTACGAGATGGTGATTTCAGACGTGCTGATGCCGGGGCTTGGCGGGATCGAGCTCCTTTCGAGGATCAAGGCGCAGTCCCCGGAAACCGCCGTGCTGATGATCACCGCATTCACCACAGCGGAACAGGCGGTCGAGGCGATGAAGCTTGGCGCCTACGACTACATAGGGAAACCCTTCAAGGTCGAGGAGGTGAAGGTGCTGGTCAGAAAGGCGCTGGAGAAGCAGAGCCTCGTAGAGGAGAACAAACGGCTGAAGGCGGCGGTGCAGGAGCGCTTCAGCTTCAGCGGGCTGATCGGCAAGAGCAAGCAGATGCGCGAGGTGTACGACCTGATCGGCAAGGTGGCCGACAGCATGGCAAACATCCTCATCACCGGCGAGAGCGGCACAGGGAAGGAACTGGCCGCCAAGGCGATCCACTTCAACTCCCCGCGCAAGAACGCCCCCTTCGTGGCGGTGAACTGCGGCGCCATCCCCGAGACCCTCATCGAGAGCGAGCTCTTCGGACACACCAAGGGCTCCTTCACAGGGGCCATAGCCGACCGCCCCGGACTCTTCGAACAGGCGGAAGGGGGGACGCTGTTCCTGGACGAGATCGGGGAGGTCCCACTGCAACTGCAGGCGAAACTGTTGCGCGTGCTACAGGAGCGGGAATTCCGCCGCGTGGGCGGGGCGATTTCGCTGAAGGCGGACGTGCGCATCGTGGCGGCCTCGAACAGGACCCTCGAGGAGCAGGTCCGGGAGGGAAGCTTCCGCGAGGACCTCTTCTACCGTCTCAACGTGGTCCAGTTGAGGATGCCGTCGCTCAAGGAGAGGACGGAGGACATACCGGCGCTCATCGAGCATTTCTACAAGAAGTACTCCATCTGGTCCGGTTCCGGGGAGATCTTTACCCCCGACGCCTTGAAAGCCCTCTTCAACTACCCCTTCCCAGGCAACGTCAGGGAACTGGAAAACCTGGTGGAGCGCTGCGTGGTGCTCGGGAGCCGGGTCATCTCGCTAGAGTGTCTCCCTCCCGGCGTGCGGGAACACCGGGCGGTCACTCCTTCCCGGGGCGAGCTGGAAATCCCCGACCAGGGGCTGGACCTGCAGGCGTATCTGGACACGCTGGAGCAAAAGCTCCTGGTGCAGGCCCTGGAGAAATGCGGCGGGGTGAAGAAGCGGGCGGCGGCCCTGCTCGGGATGACCTTCCGCTCCTTCCGCTACAGGCTGGCCAAGTTCGGCATGGACGAGGAGTAGGTGACGAAAAACGTCACTTTTTTTCGCCGAAAATTGTCGTTGTGACGATTTTGGCAAAACCGGCCGCTCTGGTATTACTGTGTGATATGCCTGTATTTTCGAAGTTTTATGCTTTTTTGCCGGTTGGCGTGCAAGTTGCTTAACGGATTACGTCCATAGCAGGTTGCAGGCGAGAACCTTGACTTTAAGTCGGCAAACCACCAACAAAGGAGAAACTGAATGTTAAACAAATTCAAAAGCAACAAAGGCTTCACCCTGATCGAGCTCTTGATCGTCGTTGCGATCATCGGCATCCTGGCCGCCATCGCCATCCCGCAGTTCTCATCCTACCGTCAGAAGGCCTACCACAGCGCCGCTACCAGCGACCTGAAGAACATCAAGACGGGTCTGGAAGCGTACCAGGCTGACAACCAGTCGTATCCCGCCGGTCTCGAACTACTCTAATAAGCTAAAGGAGATTCCCATATGAAAAAAACCATCTTAGCCAGCCTCTTGGTCCTGTTTGCAGCTACTTCCTCCTTCGCCGCTGACGCCGATACCGGCGCCTTCGACCCCGACAAATCAGGGCTGAACGTCAAGACCGGCACAACCACCACCATCGGCAAGCTCTCCACCGGCGTCATGATGGCCTGGAACATCGGCACCAACGGTTACGCCATCATCACCGGGCACAAAAGCGGCGCCAAGAAGTTCGGCACCGGCCATGACAGCACCGCCATCATGTACAGCGCCTTTGCTTCCGGCGACACCGTTGCTGCACCGAGCGCTCCTTCCGCTTCCTCCGTCGCCGGTGCTACCTGGACCGCGCTGTAATACCGGTCCCACCAGAGCAGATAAAAAGCGGGATGTTTCGACATCCTGCTTTTTTTATGGTCACGGCTATTTTTTTGTCCGTCACCAGTGGTTTTTTGGTACCATGCCCAAGGCAATTCGAAGTACGGAGAGCAGGTTTTATGATGTCGATAATCGTTGTGACCTTGAAGGGGATTTTTCGCGATCGCGTGTTCCAGGGGATCATGTTGCCGGCCGTGCTGTTTTTGCTGATACCCTCGGCCGCTTCCCTGTCGATGCGCCAGGTGCTCGAGTTGTCAACCACGCTGTCACTGTCCCTTATCTCCTTTTTGTTGCTGCTGCTCTCGGTTTTCCTCGGGGCCACCTCGCTTTGGAAGGACATGGAACGGCGCTACACCTACAGCGTGCTGAGTCTGCCGATTAACCGCAGCTCGTACCTCTTCGGGAGGTTTTTGGGGCTGGCGCTCTTCCTGCTGTTGACCTCCGCGGTTCTTGGCGCCGCTGCATGCCTGGTCGTGAAGGCCGCGGCGGGGTTGTCCCCTCCCGACCGGCCGGTGGTTTGGAGCTGGCTGGTCCTTTCCATCCTCTTCACCACACTGAAATACATCCTGCTGCTCGCGGTCGCTTTCCTGCTGTCAGCTGTGAGTACATCCTTCTTCTTGCCGGTCTTCGGCACCATCTGCATCTTTCTCGCGGGGGGGGTGACCCAGCAGGTTTACGAGTACCTGAACTCCCCTTCCGCTGCGGCGATGCCTTCCTACGTGAAGCCCCTGTTCACCGCGGTCTATTACTTCCTGCCAAACTTCGCCGGCTTCGACCTGAAGGTGAACGCCATATACCGTATCGCGCCGAACCCGGGAGGGCTCTGGCTCACCGCCGCCTATTTCCTGGCCTATACTGCGCTGGTCATGGGGGCGGCCTCCGTGCTGTTCAACCGCAGGGAGATGAAGTGATGCGCGTCTCCGCTCCAGCCGCTCTCCTGGCTGCCGGTCTCCTGGCCTACTGCCTGCTGATCCTCCCGTTCACGGATTACATGCGCAACAAACCGATCGAAGAAAAGCTCGGCTTTGTCCCCAGCATCAAGGTGGTCAAGGCCCTGAGCGCCGATCATAAGGAACTGGCAGGGGCTTCCCTGGTGATGAAGGTGATGATGTATTTCGGCGGGGTTGTCGGCATGGGCACCGAGGGGCCGGTCATCGTCGCTGCGCCGGACCTGCAGGGGATGTCCCGCCTGCTGCATGGCGCGGTGCAACTGGACCCGTACAACCTGGATGCCTACTATTTCGCGCAGGGTTTTCTCCCATGGGAGGCCCGGCAGTTCCAGGTGGCGAACGATCTGCTCGACTACGGCATGAAATACCGTACCTGGGACTGGTATCTACCGTACTTCGCCGGGTTCAACAGCGCCTACTTCCTGAAGGACTACGCGAAGGCGGCGCAGTATTACGAGCGCGCGGCGGAGCTAAGCGGGCATCCGCTGTTCAAAAGCCTGACCGGGCGTTACCTGCAGGAGTCCGGCGGGACCGGGCTCGCCATCGCCTATCTGACAGCCATGGAGCGCGGGGAAAAGAACGAGACGCTGAAAAAGAGCTACAGGGTGCGCATCGCCGCCTTCAAGGAGGTGCTGAGGATCGAGCAGGCCCGTGACCGCTACCGCGGGCTCGAGGGGAGCGCACCGGCCTCCGTTGAGCAACTGCTGCAGGTGGGGCTGCTGTCCCCCCCCCCGGTCGATCCCTACGGCGGCAGGTTCTACCTTGAGCCCGACGGCAGAGTAAACAGCACCAGCAAATTCGCTTTTGCCGGTGCCAGGGGAGAGAAGACGCATGCTGGCAATTGAGATCACCGGGTTGGGCAAGTCGTACAAAGGGAAGAAAGGTGCCGTGGTCCAGGCGCTGAAAGGGGTATCCCTTTCCGTCCGGCAGGGAGAGGTCATGGGGTTTCTGGGTCCCAACGGCGCCGGCAAGAGCACCACGATCAAGTGCCTCCTGGGGCTGATCCGCCCCTCGTCCGGCCAGGCGCACATCATGGGCAAACCGATCTCGGAGCCGCAGGCCCGCGGCTCCGTCGGATACCTGCCTGAAAACCCCGCCTTCTATGACTATCTGAGTGCGGAGGAGTACCTCCGTTTCGTAGGCAAGATGTTCGGGATGCCGAAGGCGCTGCTGTCGCAACGCATCGACGAGATGCTGAAGCTTCTCGAGCTTTGGGATGCCCGCAGGCGACCGATGCGCAGCTACAGCAAGGGGATGGTCCAGAGGGTCGGGCTTGCCCAGGCACTGATGCACGATCCCGAGGTCTACATTCTCGACGAGCCCATGAGCGGCCTGGACCCGATCGGACGCGCCCTGGTGAAGGAGATCATCCTGGACCTAAAGAAGCGGGGCAAGTCCGTTTTCTTCAGCACCCATATCACCGATGACGTGGAGAAGATCTGCGACCGGGTGGCGGTGATCAACAAGGGGGAGTTACTCCTGGAGGACGACGTGGAGAGCATACTCCAGCGCGGCATCGAGGGGTATCAGGTCGTGGTCGCTTACGCAGACGGCAAAAAGCAGGAGCTCTTCGTCGAAAAGGGCGATCTGCAGTCGTTCATCCACCGGGCCATGGCCCAGCAGCAGTCCATAGAGAAGATCGAGCCGCTCAGGAAGGATATGGAGGCATTTTTCCTTGAAATTGTGGCTCAGTAACAACCGGTTGCGCCATCCGCTCTTCTTCCCCCTGCTCCTGGTCGCCGCGATCTTCGCCGTCTATTACCCGACCCTGTCCGCCGGCATCCACACTGTGGACGATCCCGGCATCGTCTCGCTGTACTCCGCTTGTCCTCCCCTGTCCCAGGTCCTGCTCCCCGGCAACAGCTACTATTACCGGCCCCTTCTTGAGCTCTCGTATTGGCTCGACAATCTCCTCTGGGGGATGGAGGCGGCGGTCATGCACCTTGAGAGCGTCTTGCTTCATTGCGCAAACGCCCTGCTGGTGTTCCTGCTGGCGCGCCGGATGACAGGGGGAGCCGGGAACTTTTCCCTGGTTCCCTTGCTGGCTGCGCTTTTTTTCGCCATGCACCCGGTGAACGTGGAGTCGGTGGCCTGGATCGCCGGAAGGACCGACCCGCTGCTTGCCCTTTTCGCGCTCTCTGCCTGCTTGTTCTGGCTGCGCTGGCTCGAAGAGCTCCGCCCGCGGGATCTCTGCCTGGCCCTGCTGCTATTTGCCGCCGCCTTGCTGGTTAAGGAGACTGCCCTGGCCGCAGTCGCCGCTGCCTTGCTCCTCTCTTTGGGCTGGCCCGGCAGGGCCGGCGTGCGGGAACGTGCCAGCGTTCTGGTCGCCCTCTTGGCGGTGGGGATGGCGGCGGTTTTCTATGCGATCTCCGTGCGCGGCGGCGTGAGCGGGCTGACCCGCTTCATGGACGGCGCGGATATCGAGCCTGCGCGCTGGGTGCGGGACGTGCTGGTCGCCTACGGTTTCTACGCGAGGAAACTTGCCTTTCCGCTCCCGCTCAATTTCACCATAACCGACGTTCACCCGATGCATGCCCTGGCTGGTGCAGTGCTTGCCCCTGCAGTTTGGCTTTTCTACCGCTGCAGCCGGCAAGCCGCCCTTTTGCTGGCCTGCGCCGCGCTGCTCACAGCTCCCGCCGTCATGGTAGCCGTGGTCCGTGTCGCCTGGACACCCTATGCCGAAAGGTACCTGTACCTCCCTTCGGCATTCTTCGCCATAGGGCTTGCCGCCTTTGCTCCGGCTCTTTCCGAAAGGCTCCGGCGCGCCATGGTCGCACTCTTGCTGCCGATTTGTCTCGTATTCGCCCTGCTCACCCTGCAGCGTGCCGCGCTATGGAGCGACAAGCTCGCTTTCGTGCAGGATCAGATCCGAAAGTCGCCGGGGTTCGGTTCCCCCTACAACGAACTGGGGGCGCTCCTGTTCCATCGGGGGGAGATCGAGCGTGCCGAGCGTGCCTTTGTCACGGCCGACAGGCTCAACCAGCGTCAATCGATGCGTCTCCCCATCAAGGCCAACCTGATGGGTGTCCGGCTTGCGAAGGGGGACTATTCCGGGGTGAGATCCGCGTTCCTCCTGCTTTTCAAGGATAAGAGCGAGGCTCCCGCCGAGTTTCTGGAGCTGCTGCAAAAGGCGGACAGCGGCAGGATGTACGCGCTCTCCGGCGCCAGGAAGGCCGCCCTGGCAGAGGACATCCTGGAGACCCTTGAACTCCTCTATCAAAAGCGGCAGGACCCTTTCTGGCTCTATCGCAGCGGCCAGATTGTGCTTGCAGCCGGGGACGCGCCGCGCGCAGCCGTCTTTTTCCGCCGCTCGTACCTGGCTGCCCCTGCCGACGCTCACTACCGCGAGGCGGCCGCGACGCAGGCCAGGAAACTGGGGGAGCCAAGATGAGCGCACCCTACCTGACCATGCTGCGCCCGACCCAGTGGTTGAAGAACCTGATGCTGTTCTTCCCGCTGTTTCTTTCCGGGCAGATGCTGGCACCCGGCCTCTTTGCGGCGGGGCTGCTGCCGTTTCTCGCCTTTTGCATGGTCTCCAGCGCCGGGTACATCTTCAACGACCTGCTGGATCGAGAGCGGGATTCGCTGCATCCCGAAAAGAGCAGACGCGCGCTCCCCTCGGGGGCAGTCACCGTCCGGGGGGCCTCTCTTTGCGCCGCGTCGCTCCTCGCGGGAGGGCTTACGATCGCGGGGTTTTTCTCCGGCAAGGTGCTGCTGTTTGCGGCCGCCTACGCGGCGGTCTCCTTACTGTACTCCGTGCTGCTGAAAAACATCCCGGTGGTTGATCTATTCGGCATCTCCGCCGGATTCCTGATCCGCCTGCAGGCCGGGGGCGAGTTGTACCGGATCCCGATATCCCCCTGGCTTTTCCTGACCGTCTTCCTGCTGGCGGTGTTCCTTAGCACCGGCAAGCGCCAGAGCGAGTCGCACGCCCTGGGCGACCTTGCCGGCGACCATCGCGCCAGTCTGGCCCTTTACCCCTCCGGTTTCCTGGCCGGTACCATGTTCATGACCGGGAGTGCCGTGCTGGTGACCTACGCGATGTACTCCCTGAACAAGCCGAGGCTGATCTACTCCGTCCCGCTCTGCCTGTTCGGACTTTTGCGCTACGTCCTGCGGGTATCATCGGGGGGAGGCGGCGACCCGACCGAGTCGTTGCTCAAGGACTGTACGCTCTTCGTGGTGGGACTTGTCTGGGTGCTGATGGTCGCCTGGAGTATCTACCTGTGAGCCGCGTTCTGATCGTCCTTGTCAACTGGAACGGCTGGCGCGACACCGTGGAGTGCCTTGAAAGCCTGCTGCATCTCGACTACGACAAGTACAGGATCGCACTCTGCGACAACGGTTCCACCGACGGTTCCGTAAAGCAGATCAGGAACTGGGCCGGGAGGCGCCGGGTCGGTTTTGCCGAGTACGGGCGCCTTGAGGGCGAGCAGGGTGGCGACCGCGCTGACGACCCGGTTCTGACCCTGATCCGCAGCGGCGAGAACCTGGGGTTCGCAGGCGGCAACAACGTCGGGCTCCGCTACGGAGTCGCGCGCGGGGATTTCGCCTACTTCTGGCTGCTGAACAACGATACCGTGGTGGAGCCGGACGCGTTGGCGTCCCTCGTGGCGCGCATGCAAAGCGATGAAGCCGCAGGCATCTGCGGGTCCACCATCGCTTACTACGAGGACCGCCGCAGGGTGCAGGCCCTGGGGGGGGGGCTTTACTGCCGTTGGGCCGGCCTCCCCTGGCATTACGGGCGCTTTACCCTGTTGGACGCGGTGACGCCCGAACTGCAGCGGCGCGCCGAGGCGAGGATGAACTACGTGGAGGGAGCTTCGATGCTGGTGTCGGCGAAGTTCCTTGCGGAAATAGGGCTAATGTGCGAGGATTACTTCCTGTTTTTCGAGGAGGCCGACTGGGCCGCCAGGGCCGCGGGGCGCTTCACTATCGCCTACGCGCCCCAAAGCGTCGTCTATCACAAGGTCGGCAGGAGCATAGGCACCAGCAGCCACCCGACCGGGAAAAGCTTTACCTGCGACTACTACAACATCCGCAACCGCATCCTTTTCACCCGTCGCTACTGTCCGGTTTGGCTCCCCACCGTCTATCTGGTACTTCTTGGCGAGCTCGTGCTGCGAATTTTACTGGGCAGGCCGGATCGGGGGGCCATGATTTTGCGTCTGATGTTGTGCAACACCGGCGGTCGTCCCGACCTCGAAGGGCGCTGCCGCAGCGAGGCCGGCCCCTGAACCAGCATCCTGCCAAGATCCCAGCCGATCCGGTCGTCACGGTGATCACCGTGGTGCGAGACGGCGCCGAGCATCTGGAGAGGACCATCCTGAGCGTCCTGGAGTACCCCGCCCGGATAGACTACGTCATCATCGACGGCCTGTCCGGCGACGGGACGCAACGGATCATCGGGCGGTACGCGGACAGGCTTCACTACTGGATCAGCGAGAAGGACCAGGGGATCTACCATGCCATGAACAAGGGATGGCAGGCCGCGCGCAGGGAGAGCTTCATCCTCTATCTGGGGGCCGGGGACAGGCTCGTCTCCTTGCCGGAACTGGCCGGCCGCCGCAGCAACGAGGTGCTTTACGGGACGGTCCGGTCGGGGAAGAGAGCTTTCCACCCGAAGACCGGGTTTCATCTGAAACTGTACAACTCGCTGCATCATCAGGCCCTCCTGGTCAACAGGATGCTCCACCCCGAGCCTCCGTTCGATCCCCGCTTCCCCGTCTATGCCGATTTCGACTTCAACCAGCGCCTGATGAAGTCGGGAGCCGAGTTCGTATTCGCACCCGATCTCGCCTGCTGCGTGCTTCCCGGCGGGGTCAGCGATGCCGGCGGCATCCTGGAGTCGCTGCGGGTGATTCGGAAGAATTTCGGCTGGTGCTGGGCCGTTTCGGCTTGGACCGCGTTCCTTGCCGTGAGAACGGTCCCCTTTCTCCACAGGTTGCGCCCCTTTCGAGAAAGATCCTTACCGGCGGGACAAGGAGAGTAGCCAGATGACGCTGATGGATTTCATGAAAAACATAAAGCCGCATCTGCCGCTGCCGGTGATCCGGGTGCTGGAGTTCGTTTACTACCGCCTTTATCTCAAGGGGATGTGCCTGTACCTGGACGCTTCCGAGAAGGGAGACTGCGCGGCAAAGGGGTTCCCGACCGCCTCGCTGCGTTACCGGGTCAACGGCAGGCCCGAACTGGCCGGCTTTCTCGCGCAGGGGGAGGCCTGCTGCCGGGACCTGCAACAGGCGCTGGCTGACATCGGCAGGAACCTCGACTCCTTCCGGGACGTACTGGATTTCGGCTGCGGCTGTGGCAGGACCCTGCGCTGGTTTGAAGCCTCAGCCCCCCCCCGGTTCTCAGGCACCGACATCGATGCCGAGGCCGTCAGCTTTTGCCGGAGCGCCTTTGCGGGGATGCACTTCGCCGTGAACACCCCCTTGCCGCCGCTTCCCTACCCGGACGGGCGGTTCGACCTGATCTATTCCATCTCGGTGCTGACTCACCTAAACGAGGAGTACCAGTACCGGTGGCTGGAGGAGTTGCGCCGGGTGGCAGCACCCGGCGGCATCGTACTGCTGTCGCTGCACGGCAGGCACTGCTGGGGCAACCTCCCCCCCGAGATCGTCGACGTCATAGAGGCCAAAGGATTCCTCTTCAGCTCGGAGAACGTCTGGAAGGGGATCTTCCCCGAGTGGTACCAGACCGCGTTCCACACCGAGGCGTACGCGAGGGACCGCTTCTCCCGTTACTTCAGGGTTCTCGACTACCGGGCGCGGGGCATAAGCAATTACCACGACCTCGTCGTACTGCAGAAACCGTAGCCATTATGCTCACTAAAGACACGACACAAACCGAGCTGCTCATAGAGCCCGACCGTCCTGCACTTCACTACTGGCGGGACGCCTGGAGGCACCGCGAACTGTTCTGGTTCCTCGTCTGGCGGGACATCCTGGTCCGCTACAAGCAGACCGTGATCGGCGTGGCCTGGAGCATCATCCGTCCGCTGCTCACCATGGCGGTCTTCACGGTGGTCTTCGGCACTCTGGCGGACCTTCCCTCCGGGGGAGCGCCGTACCCGCTGCTCGTTTTCGCGGCCATGCTCCCTTGGAACTTCTTCAGCAATGCGCTCTCGGAGGGGGCGACCTCGCTGGTTGGCAACGCCAATCTGCTCACCAAGGTCTATTTCCCCCGCATCATCGTCCCCGCCGGGAGCATCGCGGTCAGCCTGGTCGATTTCGCCATCTCCCTGGCCATGATGGCTCTGCTCATGCTCTGGTACGGGTACCTTCCCGACTGGAGGGTCCTGACCCTTCCCCTGTTCCTGTTGCTGGCCCTGATTCCGGTCGCGGGCGCGGGGCTGTGGCTTGCCGCCTTGAACGTCAGGTACCGGGACTTCCGCTACGTGGTGCCGTTTCTGCTCCAGTTCGGTCTCTACATCTCTCCGGTCGGTTTCGCCAGCGGTATCGTGCCGCAGAAATGGCAACCGCTCTACGCGCTGAACCCGATGGTCGGGGTGATAGACGGCTTTAGGTGGGCGCTCTTGCGTGGGGGGAACGAGATCTACCTGCCGGGGGTGGCGCTATCCTTCCTGCTGTCGCTGGCGCTGCTGTTGACAGGCGTCCGCTACTTCCGCAAGGCGGAACGGGTGCTGGCCGACGTGATCTAGTCGGTCTGGTTCGGCGTAATCTCAAAAACAGGTAAACCAATGACGACGGTGATATCGGTAGAAAATCTGACCAAAAGGTACACCATTTCGCACAGGCAGGGAGAGGACAACCTCTCCCTGCGCGAGGCGCTGTCCGCCGCCCTTGCGTCGGTGACCGGGCGGATCTTGCACCCGTTGCGGCCCAGCAGCGACACCTCCCCCCGCTCGGAGGTATTCTCCGCGCTGGAAGAGGTCTCCTTCCGGGTGGAACTGGGGGAGCGGGTCGGCATCATCGGCAGAAACGGCGCCGGGAAGTCCACGCTTTTGAAGATCCTTTCCCGCATCACCGAGCCCAGCGCCGGCTGCATCAGGATCAGGGGGAGGGTGGCCAGCCTTCTCGAGGTCGGCACCGGCTTCCACCCGGAGCTGACCGGCCGGGAGAATATCTACCTAAACGGCGCCATTCTCGGGATGAGCAGGCAGGAGATCAGACGCAAGTTCGACGAGATCGTCCAATTCTCCGAGATCGAGCGCTTCCTCGACACCCCGGTCAAACGCTACTCTTCCGGCATGTACGTGAGGCTTGCCTTTGCCGTGGCCGCACACCTGGAGCCCGAGATACTGATAGTGGACGAAGTGCTGGCCGTGGGTGACGCCCAGTTCCAGAAGAAGTGCCTGGGGAAGATGGAGCAGGCGGGGAAGCAGGGACAGACCGTGCTTTTCGTAAGCCACAACATGGGCGCGGTGGCGAAGTTGTGCAACAGGGCGATCCTTCTGGATGCCGGCCGTGCGGTGCTTGATGGCCAGCCGGACAAGGTGATAAAGAGGTACCTCGACACCGGCAGGGAGCAGGGGAAACTAAAGCCCATGCAGTTCGAGGGGAGCCTTACCCGGGTCCTGGAATTCCGCGAGCTGCGCATAAACGGCACCAGCGAGGACCACCACTACGTCTCCCCTTCATCCGAAATCACCATCACCGTGAGGGGGTGCTGCCGAGAGGCAGTCCCGAATTTCAGGACCACCTTCTCCATCTTCGCCGAGGACAGCAGACTGCTGACCCAGCACGACACCGAGTCGCCGGAGACCCTGCAGCAGGGGGAATTCCAGTCCGAGATCGCCATTCCCGCCTGCCTCTTGAGGCCGGGGGAATACTCGATTGCCATCGGAGGATACCGGGACGGGATGAACGAGTGGATCTGGGGTACCTACCTCAGATACTTCACGGTCGCCGAGGAGTGGGAGGGCGGAAACGACCCATGCAACTTCGGCCTGGTAAACGTCCCCTTCAAGGGAAAACGCATACGTCTGAAAGGTGCAGCCTGACCTGCAAGGAGCATCATGCCTCACGTGAGTTTCATAATGCCTGCTTACAACTGCGCCGGGACCATCGCCGAGTCGGTTGCGTCTATCATGGAAACCAACTTTCGGCAGGGGGACGAGCTGGTGATCGTCAACGACTTCTCTTCCGACGGCACAGCCTCGGTGATCGAGTCGCTGCAGGAGGTCTATCCCGTCATCAAGGCGGTCCACCACCCGCGAAACCGGGGGGGGGGGAGTGCCAGGAACACCGCGGTGGAACATGCGTCGCATCCGCTTTTGTTCTGCCTGGATTCCGACAACATCCTGGCCCCGGGGTGCATAGAACGGCTCGCGTCGTTCCTGACAGGCTCCGGGCTCGACAGCGCCTCCTTCAAGGAGGTGCGCTATTTCGTCGACGGCATCGATGAGGTCACCCATACCTGGGTCTACTGCGACGACCCGATCACACTCGCCGACACAGTCGCGGGCCCCATCTTTCCGGGGACGAGCGGCAACTACATGTTCACCAGGAAGAGCTGGAGCCTCGCCGGCGGCTACCCCGAGTTCGCCGGCGCGCTCGACACCTGGGGGTTTGCGGTGCGGCAGCTTGCCACCGGCACCCGCATGGCCGCCATGCCCGACTCCCACTACTGGCATCGCTACGGCTACGAGTCCTACTACGTCAGGGAATCGACCTCGCGCAACCTTTCGCTGCAGGCCACCCAGGTGCTGCTCCCGTTTCACGACCTGATTCAGGACAGGGACCTCGATTACCTGCTGAGCCGCGCCGCCAGGTTCACCTGGTTCGACGCCATCACCAGGAGGCCGATAAGGACCAAGGCCGACGGACGCGGCCGCAACGGGACCGTCGTCAGCGCAAAGGACGCGCACGTCCAACCGGCCGCAGGGGGGGGGCTCGTGGAAGGGTTCCTTCGCCTGCTGGGGAAATGATGCCTCCCCTCGGCCAGAAAACCGCCGCCGGCGTCGGCGGCGTCTCCGTGGTCATAGCCACCTGGAACAGGTCTGCGGCAGTCGGAGAGGCGGTGCTCAGCGCGCTCCGACAGAGCTGCCCTCCGCTTGAGGTGCTCGTGTGCGACGACGGCTCCACGGACGAAACGGAGCAGGTGATCCGCGCCATCGGCGACGAAAGGGTGCTGTGGCTTCCCGGTGCCAGGGCGGGAAGGCCCGCGGTCCCCAGGAACCGCGGCATACGCCGGTGCCGTGGGGAGTGGATCGCCTTTCTGGACGACGACGACCAGTGGCTGCCGCGGAGGCTGGAGGCGCAGCTTGAAGCGTTGTCCGGCAGCGGCTGCCTTGCCTGCTGCGGCAACGCGGTCGGGACCTCCCCAGATGGGGAGAGCGCAGGGCTGCTGCTCGAGTGGGTCAAGGACCGCGTCACCTTCGCCGACCTTTTGGGCGGCAACCGGGTCGTCTGCAGCTCCGCCCTGGTACACCGCAGCGTGTTGGACGACGCGGTCGGCTTTCCCGAGCACCCCGGGTTGAAGGCGATGGAGGACTACGCCTTCTGGCTGCGCGTCTCCACGCTGACGGATTTCGCCTTCGTGCGGGAGCCCCTGCTCAGTTATCTTGATTCGCCCCACACCAGTATCAGGGCTGCCTCGGCTGACCCGTTCCGGCAAAGGCGCATGGTGCTTGCCGATTTCCTGGCCTGGGGATGCAGTTACGGGAAGTGGAGCTATATCCCCGCCGCCCTTGCCAGCTATCTGCAGGCATGGCGCGTCAGTCTGAAGAAGGGGCTTACAGGAAGATGAGCAGAGTACCGGCCAGCGCAAAGAGCCCCGCGGTCAGCGTGGTGCTCCCGGTGTACAACGGGGCGGATTACGTCGCGGGTGCCGTGCAGAGCATACTGGACCAGAGCTGGCGCGATTTCGAGCTCATAGTGATCGACGACGGCTCCACGGACGATAGCGCCCGGGAGGTGGCGAGGCTGCATGATCCGCGCATCAGGTTCCTGCGACAGGCGAACCGCGGGCTTGCCGCGACGCTCAACAGGGGCATATCCCTTGCGAGCGGCAGGTACATCGCGCGCCAGGACCACGACGACCTGTCGCACCCGGAGCGCCTGGAGAAGCAGGTGTGGCACCTCGAGGCGAACCCCGCCTGCACGATGGTAGGGACCTGCGCCGAGATCTGGAACCAGAAGGGGCCTACCGGCAGGACGCTCAGCCACCCGGCGCAAAGCCCCCTCCTGAAGCTGGAGCTCCTCTTCAACAACCCCTTCGTGCACAGCTCTGTGATGATCCGCCGAGATGTGCTGCTGGAAGTAGGGGGGTACTCGGAGGATCCGGACCGGCAGCCTCCCGAGGATTACGAGCTGTGGTCGCGCCTTGCCCGCGGCTTCGAGGTAGGGAACCTGCCCGAGACGCTGCTGATCTACCGCGAGGTCGCGGGCAGCATGTCGCGCCGCGCCGACCGCCATTTCTGGCTGCGGGTGCTCACGATCTGCAGCGAGAACCTGCAGCACGCGCTTGGGCCCGGCTACGACCCGGTTGTGATCCGGAGGGTTGCTTCCCTGGCAGTCGATTACGATTTTTCGGGGGAGATCGAACCCCCTTCGGCGCGGGAGCTGGCGAGAGTGATGGCCGATCTGGTCCTGGCACTGGAGAAGAGCTACCCGGCCCATCGGGAAGCCATCCGGTCCCGCATGCGCGACTGCTATCACGGCATGCTCTCCGGCATCCTGCGCCGGGACCACAACAGGCTCGCGGCCCAGCTGCTGACGCGCTTTTTCAAGTACCGCCACCTGGGCGCCATGCTGCGTTAAAGGGAGATTCGATGCCGCTGAAGGTCCTTTTCATATACCCGACCATCAACCTCGATTGCTGGGTCAACTACGGCATAGCCTGCCTGAGCGGCATTCTTGCCGAAAAGGGGCATAGTGCGGTCCTCTACCAGCCGGTGCGGCTTGACCCCGAGCGCCTCGCCGAAATGGTGCGCAGCCAGGGGTTCGATCTCTGCCTAGTGTCGTCCGTCACCAACCAATGGCCCTACGCGCTGGAGATGATACGCCAGGTGCGCGAACTGAGCCCAGTGCCGATCGTCCTAGGCGGTCACCATGCCACCAGCAGTCCGCAGCTTTTGGCGCAGACTCCCGAGCTGGACGCCCTCTGCGTGGGGGAGGGGGACCATGTGCTGGCCGAGATCGCGGACCGTCTGGCGGCCGGTCTGAACCTCGCCGGCATTCCCGGCCTGTGGACCCGCGACCCTGCCGACCCGCAGCGGGTCATCCCGAGTGACGTCGCCGACCTGATCGAGGACCTGGACTCGCTCCCCTTGCCGGACTTCTCGGTGTTCGACGCCAAGACGATCGCAAACCGCCCCTCGCTGCAGCTTTCTCGCGGCTGCCCCTACGACTGCTCCTATTGCTGCAACAACAACCTGCGGCGCATCTACGCGGGGAAGGGGAGGTACGTCCGGAAAAAGTCCGTACAAAGGGCCATGCAGGAGGTGCGCAACTTCGTCTCGAGCTACCGCCCCGCCGAGCTCAATTTCGACGACGACACCTTCGTCAAGGACAAGAAATGGCTAGCCGAATTCCTTGAGCTCTACCGCCGTGAGATCGCCATCCCCTTCAACTGCAATACCCGCGCGGAGACCGTCGACGCCGAGCTTTGCCGCATCTTGAAGCAAGCCGGCTGCAACGTGGTCTGCATCGGCATCGAGAGCGGCAACGAGGAGTTCCGGCGCAAGGTCTACAAGCGCAGCATGAGCGACGAGGTGATCGTGCGGGCCTTCGCATTGCTTCACGAGCACGGCCTCTCCACCTACGCCTTCAACATCGTGGGCGCCCCCGGCGAAACCTACGCGCATTACCTGGACACCCTCGCGCTCAACAAGCGGGTCCGCCCCACCGGCTGGCAGATTACCACCTTCTATCCCTTCCCCGGGTCCGAACTCTACGACGAGGCCCGCCGGAAGGGTTACCTCGCCGGCGGTTACACTGACAGTTTCGTCTCGAAGTCCCTTCTCAGGATGAAGCAGTTTCCCGTGTGGCAGATCCGCTTCGCCGCCTTGAGCTTCAACTACCGGCTCTGGGCCGTGGACAAGAGCATGCTGCAAAAGGGGAGGTACATGGCATCGGTGCTGCGGCAGATGGTGTGCGCCGGACTGGGGCGGAACCGATGAGCGCCGCGGTTTTGCCGGGCCGGCCCATGCGCATCCTGCATACCGTCCAGAGCTACCCTCCGGCGGAGGGGGGGATGGCAGAGGTGGTAAGGCAGCTCTCGGAGCGCCTGGTGCGGATGGGGCACGCCGTCACGGTGGCGACCCAGAGCCACCCGAAACGGTGCGGCGGCACGATGAACGGCGTGCGGGTCGTCCCCTTCTCCGTAAGCGGCAACTCGGTCAACGGGATCCAGGGCGAGACCGCCGCCTACCAGCAGTTCCTGCTTGGGTCGCGGTTCGACGTCGTGGTGAACTTCGCCGCCCAGCAGTGGGCGAGCGATCTCGCCTTTCCCCTGCTGCAGCGCATCAAGGGGGGAAAGGTCTTCGTCCCCACCGGCTTCTCCGGGCTTTACTCCCGCCGCTACCGCCGCTATTTCGAGCAGATGCCCGGCTGGCTCAAAAGCTACGACATGAACGTCTTTCTCTCCGACAGCTACCGCGACATCGCCTTCGCCAGGCGTCACGGCATAACGAACACGGTCCTCATCCCCAACGGCGCTGCAGCGGACGAATTCCTGGCCCCCATGCCGAAGCCTAGGGAGCGGCTGGGGATTCCGGAGGGGCACTTGCTGGTCCTGCACGTAGGTTCCCACACCGGCCTAAAAGGGCACGGGGACGCGATGCAGATCTTCAGCCGCGCCGATATCGCCGACGCGACCCTGCTGATCGTCGGCGACGAGCCCGAGGGGGGGTGCGGGGCGAGCTGTCTGGAAACCGCACACGCGCTGAACCAGTCCGCGGAGTTTCAAAGGGGAGGCAAGACGATCCTCGTGCGTTCGCTCACCCGCCGGGATACGGTCGCGGCCTACCTGGCCGCTGACCTGTTTCTCTTTCCGTCGAACATCGAGTGCTCCCCCATAGTCCTGTTCGAGTGCATGGCCTCCCGCACGCCGTTTCTTGCCGCGGACGTAGGCAACAGCGCCGAGATCATGGGATGGTCCGGTGGAGCGGGAGAGCTGCTGCCGCAGGCAAAGCTGGACTTCTGGCCCTGCGAGGGGACGCTCAAGGATCGCGTCTGGCAAAAGCTCAGGATCCTCTTGGGCCGGGTCGACTTCTTCACGGCCGTCCGAGCCGACATCGCCGGCTCCGCGGCCCTTCTCGAAGCGCTCTGCCGGGATCCGGCAAGGCGCGAGCGGATGGCAGAGGCCGGGTTCCGGGCGTGGGAGGAGAAATTCACCTGGGAAGGGGTCGCCGGCCAGTACCAGGAGCTCTACCGCAAGGTAGCCGAGGGGGCCGCGTGCCTTCCGGACAGGGAGGTGTGCCTGGAGGGCTCCGGGGGGGGGTGCCCGGAAAAGGGAGCGGGTCCAAACCCATGATAATAGTGCAACTTCTCGGAGGGCTGGGTAACCAGATGTTCCAGTACGCTGCAGGGAGAAGGCTTGCCCTGCGCCACAACACAGCGCTCAAGCTCGACCTCTCCGCGCTGGAGGCGGACCCGGCGGGAAACACGCCGCGCAACTTCGAGCTGCACCGTCTGTGCATCGACGCGGAGGTGGCAACCGCTGCCGAAATAGCGGATCTGGCATCGAATGGGAGGGGGCGCTTTAGCGGCCTCCGCGCCCTCGCCCGTCGAAAGCTCTCCCTTGTACCCCCTGGCGGCCTTTACAGGGAAAGACGGTTCCAATTCGACCCGGCGGTGCTGAAGCTTGGCAACGGAAGCTATCTGGTGGGGTACTGGCAATCGGAGCAGTACTTTTCGCACATAGCCGACCAGATCCGGGCCGATTTCGCCTTCAAGGAGCCTCTTCGCGGTGCGAACCTGCAGCTTGCCGAGACGATCAGGCAGGGGAGATCCGTCTCGGTGCACGTACGAAGGGGGGATTACCTTTCCTCCCCCGCCGTGAACGCGTTCCACGGTACCTGCTCTCTCGCCTATTACCGGAGCGCGGCCGCGAGGATCGCCTCCCATGTGCCGGAGAGCGAATTCTTCATCTTCTCCGACGACCCCGCCTGGGTGAAGGAGCATCTCCGTTTGCCGTATCCCAGTCGGGTCGTGGAGCAAAACGGGGCCGAAACAGCGCACGAGGACATGCGTCTGATGAGCCTTTGCAGGCATCACATCATCGCCAACAGCTCCTTCAGCTGGTGGGGTGCGTGGCTGGACCCCGGACCGGACAAGATCGTCGTCGCGCCCTCCCCCTGGTTCAGCGCCTCCTCCGTCGATACCCGCGACGTGGTGCCGGCCTCCTGGCTCAGGATGCAGCGATGAGGGCCCCCCGCGTGACGGTACTGATGGCGGTGTACAACGGGGAACGCTACCTGCGGGAAGCGATGGAGAGCGTCCTTGCGCAGACCTTCGCCGACTTCGAGTTCCTGGTGGTGGACGACGGCTCGACCGATGCAAGCGCGCAGATCATCGCCTCCTACGCAGACCCGCGCGTGAGGCCGGTGCGAAACCGGGCCAACCTGGGGCTGGTCGCCTCCCTGAACAGGGGGCTAGAGCTCGCCCGCGGCGAGTACGTTGCGCGCATGGATGCGGACGACATCAGCCGCCCAGAGCGTCTTTCGCACCAGGTGCGCTTCATGGAGGTCCATCCGGGCGTCGGCGTCTGCGGCAGCTGGGTGCAGTTCTTCCCGGACAGGTACATCTGGAAGCTCCCCAGGAGCTCCGAGGAGATCCGCTGCCGGCAGTTCAGCATCGTCGGAGTCGCCCATCCCTCGGTTATGCTCCGAAGGAGGCTCTTTGTGGAGCACGGGCTTTTTTACAGCCCAGGCTTCCCCTACCTTGAGGATTTCGAGCTTTGGGACCGCGCCCTCAAGCACATGGAATTCGCCAACATCCAGGAGGTGCTCCTCGACTACCGCATCAGCCCGGGGCAGATCAGCACCCTGCACCGGGCCGAGCAACTGGCCGCGGTCGCTCCCATGAGGCTGCAAAAGGTGCGGGAGCTGGGGCTCGATCCGACGGCTCCCCTCCAGCAACTGCATGAACAGGTATTCAACTGCACCCTCCCCGTAGAGAGCGACGCGGTGGACCGGGCGGAACAGTGGCTTTTGCAGCTGCAGGCCGCGAACAGCTCGGCCAAGGTCTATGACGGGCGCTGCTTCGGCCAATGGCTGCTGCACATCTGGTTCTCTGCCTGCCTCAGCATAGGTGACGAATCGGTCTGCCCGTTAAGCAGGTGCCTCGGCTCCCCGCTCTGGTCCGCCTGCGATGCCTCGCCCCTGAGGCTGCTGCAGGCCCTGGGCGCGTGGGTGGCGAGGAAGGAGTTCTGGGTGGCCCGGAGGAAAACGCGTGTCTGACCGCATAGACTACAACAGCTGGATCCACGACCTGATTGCGCCGGTGTACGAAACCCGCCACGCAGAGATCTTCAACGAGACCGAGCAGCGGCGTATCCGGGCGGAGCTTTCTGCGGCCATAGGCCACATCAGATCGGCTTCGGGCGTTCCGAGAGTGCTTGATTTCGGCGCGGGGACCGGGAACCTGACGCGCCATCTGCTCGAGCTGGGGTGTGCCGCGGTGGCATCAGACGTGTCGGCCGGTTCACTCAGGGAGCTGAAACGCTCCGTCCCAGGGTCCGCCCGCCTGGAGCTCTCCCTGCTGAACGGCAGGGACCTTGCCCGGTTCCCAGAGGCCTCCTTCGACCTGGCGGGAGTATATTCGGTGCTGCACCACGTTCCCGATTACCTGGCGGTGATCGACGAGTTCGTGCGCGTGGTGAAGCCCGGCGGGGTCATCTACATCGATCACGAGGTCTGCCCCGCCTATTGGGAGGAGCTGCCGGAGTACAGGCAGTACACCCTGGAGGTTGCGCAGCGCCAGGCGCTGGAAACGGAAGGACCGTGGTGCCGTCTGGGTGGCATGCTCCGACGCAAGGGTTGGTGGCGCTTTCTTGCTGCCGCCCTTTACCTGCGGCTTAACAGGGTCGCCGACGATGGCGACATCCACACGTTCCCGGACGACCACATCGAGTGGGGGGAGATCCGTTCCCGCCTGGAGCCGCACTGCGAACTCCTCGTCGAGGAGGATTACCTGGTCTGTCGCGAGAAGGCCGTTCCCCCCCCTGTGTGGCGGGCGTGGCGCGGCCGCTGTACGGACATGCGCCTAGTGGTTGCGCGCAAGCGATGAAGGGGGCGGCATGAGGGTCCTCGTGATACTGACCGAGCTTAACCGGTACGGCGGCACGCTCCGTTTTTTGGAGCGCCTCCTGGAGATCCATGCGCGTCGCGGCGTCGAGACGGCGCTGCTTGCTCCGTCAGGGGAAACGCCAGACGCGCTGGCTGCGCTGGTTGAGCGCCATGGCTTGGAGTTCTTGCGCGCGCCCGGCCGCAGTTCCTCCGAGACCGCCCCTTTGCTCACCCCGTACTTCGACCTGCTCTTTTGCCGCGATGCCGTCCGTTCCTGCCGCCCGGACCTCCTGGTGGTGTCGTCGGCCGATCCGGGGAGGATGTCGGTTGCTCTTTTCCTGAGCTGCCCCGCGCTCTACGTCCTGCACAGCGTCCCCGAGTCGCGATTTCGCCTGCTGCCGAGGTTGTACCTGCGGCTTGGATCATCCCTCCGCAATCAGGTGGTCACCGTTTCCGACGCAGCCGCGCTGGGGATTTCGCAAAGCATGGGGATACCCCTTGGCAGGATCTCCGTGCTGCGCAACGGCTGCACCCTTCCGGCAGTCGTCCCCGCCCCGGCGACAAGCGCCGTCATCCTGACGGCGGGGCACGTGGTCGACTACAAGAACCCCTGGCTTTGGCTTGAGGTGGCCCGAAAGGTCCTGGAAAGGTACCCGGAGGCAACGTTCATCTGGCTGGGCGACGGGCCGCTGCTCGATCCCCTGCGCCTGAAGGTGATAGAGCTGGCACTGCAGGACAGGATCCTCTTGCCTGGGTACGTCGAGGAGCCCTCCAGCTGGTTTGCGCGCGCCCGTGTCTACTTCCAGCCAAGCCTCAGGGAAAGCCAGGGGATAGCCGTACTGGAGGCCATGGCCCATGGAGTTCCGTGTGTCGTCGCGGATAGCGGGGGACTTCCCGAGTCGGTGCTGGACCGAAGGAGCGGTTTCGTTTGCCGCGCAGACGATGTTTCCGGCTTCTCAGCGGGGCTCTTTAAGCTGCTGGAAGACGGCGCACTGCGGGAGCGGCTGGGTGGCGCAGGGCGGCTGCTGGTCCAGGAAAAGTTTTCTCCCAGCCGGCAGGAACAAAAACTCCTGGCGCTGTACGACAACCTGGTAAGGAAGGCGGAGAAGCGATGAACCCATACACACTCACGACCCCGGTAGCCTTGATGGTATTCAACCGCCCGGAAACAACGGCGCGGGTGTTCTCCGCAGTAAGGGAAAGCCGCCCGACGCATCTGCTTATCGTTTCCGACGGCCCTCGCCCCGGGGTGGAGGGGGAGGCAGCACGCTGTGCGGAGGTGCGGAACATAGTGGAGCAGGTGGACTGGCCCTGCCTGGTGCAGAAGAATTACTCCCAGGTCAATCTTGGCTGCGGCGTCCGCATGGCCACCGGAATCAGCTGGGTTTTCGACCAGGTTGGGGAGGCCATCATCCTCGAAGACGACTGCCTTCCCCATCCGAGCTTTTTCAGGTACTGCCAGGAACTGCTGGAAAGGTACCGCGACGATGAAAGGGTGATGCATATTGCCGGCAGCAACGCCCTTGTCCGAAGCGCCAAAGGTACCGGCAGCTACTATTTTTCCATGTTCCCCCACTGCTGGGGGTGGGCGTCGTGGAGGAGGGCGTGGCGTAACTACGACTTCAACCTCGATGCGCTTTCCGAGGCCGAGGTCAACGGCTGGCTGGATGGCGTCCTACCGGACAGGCTCGACGCGATGTACTGGCTCGATAAGTTGAGAGCGGTCCAAAAAGAGAAGTTCACCTGGGACTATCAATGGACCTTCGCCTGCTGGACCAGCAGCGGCCTCAGCATCATGCCCAACGACTGCCTCATCTCCAACATAGGCTTCGGAGCGGATGCCACCCATACCAAGGACGCAGGCCATCCCCTTGCCTTCATGCCGATCGCCGAGATGGAGTTTCCTTTGCTTCATCCGCCGTTTGTGATGCGCGACGCGGACGCCGATGCGATTACCCAGCGGATCATCTTGACGTCGAACACGTTGACTTTCTGGCTGCTGAAGCTGAAAAGGCTCTTGACGGTGATCAGCCGCGTGCGCCGGAGTTCCCGCAGGCAGGTCGGGGGGTGACATGAGACTTCTGAACGTAGGGTGCGGCCCGACCTACCACCCAGCATGGGTGAACATGGATGCTGAACCTGCAGCGCGTGAGGTGATCCGTTACGACGCCCGGAGACCGCTTCCCTTCGAGGATGGCTGTTTCGATGCCTGCTACAGCTCGCATCTGCTGGAACATCTCTCGCAGGAAGAAGCGCTGAGCTTTTTGAGGGGTGCCAGGCGGGTATTGAAGCCTGGAGGCGTCCTGAGGGTGGTGGTCCCGGATCTGGAGCGGGTGGTGGCAGGGTACATGAAGGAACTGGAACTGGTCCTTCACGCGCCGCCTGGAACTGGAAGCGCAGTGTACGACTGGAGCGTCGTTGAGCTGCTGGACCAGATGGTCAGGGACAAAAGCGGCGGCCGGATGGGGGAGTTCCTGAAGGAATGCCCCCCATCTATGAGAGGGACCGTTACCTCGAGAATCGGCCTCGAAGCCGAGGGTTTTTGGGCGCAGGAACGAAACCGCCGAAGCGGGCTCTGCCGCTTGATCATGAGCAGCCCGGGGTTCCTGGTCGACAAGTGCCGTCTGGTCCTGCTGACCGCTTTGGGGTGGCTCATCGGGGGGAAGCGGGGGGTAGCGGCCGTCAGGCAGGGGTGGTTCAGGACCTCCGGCGAGGTGCATCGCTGGATGTACGACAGGTATTCTCTTGCGCGGCTCCTCGAAGAGGCGGGGTTCAGGGATGTGGCACTCTGCGATGCTCGCGCGAGCAGAATCGACGGCTTTGCCTGCTATCAACTGGACGTGACGGCAGGAGCGGTGCGCAAGCCGGACTCCCTTTTCATGGAGGGAGTCCGATGAAGGTCCTGCATCTATGCAGCACCGATGTAGTGGGCGGCGCAGCGCTCGCCGCCTATCGCCTCCACCAGGGCCTGTCGAAAGGAGGTACCGGATCGCAGATGCTGGTGCAGAACAAGTACGGGCAGGACCCTTCTGTTTTCGGATCATCTAGTTGGGCGGGGCGGCAGCTCGCCGTGGCGAAATATCTCGTCGACGCCTCGCCGGCCATACTGAGCCGGCGCGGCAGGGGAGCTACCTTCTCTCCTGCGTCGTTTCCCGACCGACTCCCCGACGAGGTCGCCCGTATCACTCCTGACCTGGTGCATCTGCACTGGATCTGTGGTGGCTTCGTGAAGATCGAGACGCTGGCTCGGCTCAACCGGCCTATCGTCTGGACGGTGCACGACATGTGGCCGTTTACCGGCGGCTGTCATTATAGCGGGGCTTGCCGCAGATATACCGGCTCATGCGGGTGCTGCCCCGAGCTTGGAAGTGATGCGGAAAACGACCTGTCCAGGCGGGTATGGCAGAGAAAGGAGAGGGCGTGGCGAAACCTTTCCATCACCCTCGTGGCGCCGAGCCGGTGGATGGCGCGGTGTGTCGGGGAAAGCTCGATTTTTTCGAGGGCCGAGGTCATGGTGATTCCCAACGGGATCGATACCGCGCTCTTCGCCCCGATCGACCGTTCACTGGCACGAGAGATGCTGGGTCTGCCTCTGGACCGGAAGTTGATTCTTTTCGGCGCCATAAGCCCGACGGCCGATCTTCGCAAGGGGTTCGGGCATCTGTTGCCAGCCATAAAAGAGCTGGCGAGCAATGGCTGGGGAGCTACCACCGAGCTTGTCATATGCGGTTCCGACCAATCGTCCCCAAGGCCGGACTTCGGCATGAGGGCCCGCTGCATCGGGCACGTCTCGTCGCAGGAGAAAATCGCTCTGCTCAACGCCGCGGCCGATGTGGTCGTCGCACCTTCGGTCCAGGACAATCTCCCCAACACGGTCATGGAAGCCCTGGCATGCGGCACTCCCGTGGTCGCTTTCCGCATCGGCGGCATGATCGACATGGTCGACCACGGCAAGAGCGGCTGGCTTGCCGACCCCTTCGACTGCGGGGACCTTGCCAGGGGCATCATGCACGTTATTGGGGATGCCGGGCGAAGGGCCGAGATGGGGAGAGCCGCGCGGGAGAAAACCATGCGCGAGTTCGAGATCGGCAACGTGGCACGCAGGTACCAGGAACTCTATGCCGCCCTCTCGCCCTGACTTCGCGATGAAAACCCGCCCCGATCCGGTGCCGTGGACGCAAACGTCCTGTCCCGCGATGACCACGTCGAAGCCGAACCAACCGGGTCGAGAAACTACGGACAGGAGACGAGCGCCACATGAATAACGAAGAGCCAAGAAGACTTATAGTAGCCGGAGTCTGCAAGGATATCGTTGCGGAACTGCCGAAAACCCTGAAGAGACTCGAGGAGTTGCAGGCACTTCTCCCCGGAACCCAGTTCGTCATATACGAAAACAACTCCGTTGACGGCACCAGGGACGTTCTTCGTTCTGTCTCGGGGAGACCGGGGTGGCATGTCTTTTCCGAGACGGTCGCGGATGAGGTGATCAGGAAAGCCTGCATCGGATTCTCCCGCCAAGACAACCCTTGCCGCATGGAAGTGATCGCCATCGCCAGAAACCGGCTGATGGAGGAGATAGAGAAAATAGTCGAAAAGGGGGAAAGGTACCACGTGCTGATGATCGATCTGGATATCTGGGACTGGGAACCGGCACAGATTCCCGAGCTTTGCGGCAAGGAGGGATGGGACGCCATTTCTGTGAATAGCACGGACCGGGCCGGCAACTACCGCGACGCATCAGCCTTCAGGTCGCGCCGTTTTCCGCTTGGCCCTGAGCAACTCGGGGACTACTGGTGGAATAAGATCTGCATGAAGATCCACCGCCAGCACTTGAGGCGGGGTCTGGTTCCAGTTCTTTCAGCCTTCGGAGGGTTGACTATCTACAGGTGGGAAGCCATCGAGGGGTTGCGCTACGCTGGTGTCGTAAACGACGAATATCACAAGGACTTCCTCTCCAGAAGGAAGGAAACCCGCCCGGGTTTCGCGGCCCGTTTCGCTCTTTGGAAGATCGGGCGTGAGCAAAAGGCCGGGACCGCCAGTAAGTACAGCAAGCGAAGCGATCTCTTCGGGGACGGCAGCTTCTACCTGAACAATTCGGGCTACGACTACCCCGTCGTATGCGAGCATGTACCCTTTCACGCCGCGATGCGGAATCGAGGTGCCGGAAGTATCTTCGTTTGCACCGACTGGAAAGCCAGGATCTAGCCGGGGCCTTCGTCATCTTCTTCTCGCTCTTCTCCCGCCCCTGGAAGGCGAGGGACCCCAGGAGCCGCTGCCACATCGGGATCGGCGCCTTCAACATGCTGCGCAGCTCCGCCTACCGGCTGGTCGGCGGGC
>Ga0209317_1000858_pt1 | contig 32032 bp, 34 predicted proteins | sample RifGroB2_FD_183994 | JGI IMG/M metagenome (GOLD analysis project Ga0209317, IMG submission 183994) | Soil microbial communities from Rifle, Colorado, USA - Groundwater B2 (SPAdes) (version 2) | ecosystem: Environmental > Terrestrial > Soil > Unclassified | place: Rifle, Colorado | collected...
GGGGCGGAAGCTGCCGGTAAATGAGAAAAAGATTTGGCAAGCAGCAGCGTAAAAACCGGACATTTTCATTTTGGTGAAAACCGGACATTTCTATTTTGGCTTGACACTGCAAAAATTTTTCTTGACATCGAAACAAAGCGGGTGTATATTTAAACATGTTTTGCAATCCGATTATAGCGAATATGCTCCTTAAAACCGCATGGCATGTCAATGCCGTGGCCGGAGGGGGATTCTATTAGCTGTTAATCGGATAAAATAGGAAAACTCGAAGGCCACGGAATCAAACCCCGTGGCCTTTTTATTTTGCCGTTTTACTTTTTGGAGGTGCGTCATGAAATGGGATGCCGGAATGTATGACTCTGCACACTCGCCGCAAACAGACGCGGGCAGGGAACTTATTGCAATGACGAATGTTCGCGAGGATAATTCCATACTCGACATAGGCTGCGGCACGGGAAAGCTGACAATGGAACTTGCGCGCTTGGCCACTAAGGGCATGGTCGTGGGCATCGATCCGTCTGTCGAGATGCTTGAAAAAGCAAGGGAGAGCGCATTGTCGGCGGGTAATATCGCGCTGATAAACATCCCGGCGCAGCGGATTGATTTCAGAGAGGAATTCGACCTCGTATACTCCAACTCGGCGTTGCAGTGGATAAAAGAACAGGAGGATGCGGCAGTATTGTTATACAGGGCGTTAAAAAAAGGCGGAAGGATCGCGGTTCAGCTTCCGGCAAAGGATTTCTGCTGGGAATTAATGGAAAATATTCACAGCGCGATCTCATTTCTCGGCCTTGAGGCGAAATATAAAAAGATGGCGTCTCCGTGGAGATTTCCCTTAAAAGAGGAATTTGCCGGATTCTTAAAAGATGCGGGATTTACGGAGGTAAATGCCTTTTATAAGGACTATACGCTCATGTTTGAAAGCATCAATGATGTGCTTGAATGGGGCGAATCCGCCGCGTTAAGGCCGTATCTTTTCCCTCTCTCGGAAAGGATGCGGGAGCAGTTTAAATATGCATTTGCAATGGGCTTTGAGAACTACAGAACTGAAAGAGGCATCGAGTTCGGATTCAGAAGGCTCTTTGCATTAGGAGAAAAATAAGGAGATCATATTATGACTGACTTCAATCAAACAAACTGGGCTAAAGCCGGGTTCAGTCAACAGTATATTGATAAGGCTGATATTTATATTGTTGAGCGCAGAAGGATGCTTGGGTTATTGGTATCGTTTTATAATCATTTTCTGAGAGGAAAGCCAAACCACATTCTTGACCTTGGCTGCGGGGATGGAATTCTTGCGCATGAGCTTTTGAAAGTTGATGACGCTATATCAGCTACGCTTGTTGACGGCTCTGCTGATATGCTGAGAAAAGCCAGAGAAAGGCTTAAAGATTTTAAAAATGCCCGGTTCATTAACGCAAGCTTTCAGGAGATTATCAAGAAAGATATTTTGCAGCCGGATTTTGATTTCATTGTCTCTTCCCTGGCAGTTCACCATTTAGATATGGCAGGGAAGATATCGTTGTTTAAGAGTCTTTATGCCCATTTGCGCCCAGGAGGGTTCTTCCTGAATGTTGATGTTATACTCGCACCGGCAGGGAGCCTTGAACAGTGGTATCTGAAATTATGGCAGGAATGGATGGATGATAGGAAAGCCGAATTCGGGATATCAGACAGCATCAGCGATGATATTATCCGCAGATATAAGGATAATGAGGACAACAAACCTGATACACTGGATGACCAGTTGAATGCTTTAAAAAATATGGGCTTCCATGAAGTAGATTGCTTCTACAAATACGGGATATTCTCGATATACGGAGGAAGGAAATAGAGTAACCATTTATAGCAGATAAAATTAACCGTCAAAGGAGGATAAAATGAATACCGACACAAAATGCATTCATACAGGAGGTTTCCCCGATACGCAAACGAGGGGAATAAACACCCCTATATTTACTTCTTCGGCCTATGAGTATCTGGATACCGATGCCCGGCTGTATCAGAGATATTTCAACACGCCGAACCATGAGGCTGTTGTAAAAAAGATATGCGAACTGGAGGGAGCTGAAGACGGCGTTGTCTTTTCCTCGGGCATGGCCGCGATAAGCACAACTTTGCTCGCCTTGCTGAGCAGCGGGGACCACGCTGTAGTTCAGGACGAGATATACGGCGGCAGCCATGCCTTCATTGAAGAGCATTTTAAAAGGCTCGGCATATCCTTCACGTTCGTGCGAATGGACGCGCAGGCAATCGAAGAGGCCGTTACATCTAAGACACGGGTCATCTACGTAGAGAGCCCTACCAATCCCCTGCTCGGTGTGATTGATTTGCGCCGGGTTGCAGAAATCGGGAAGAGGAAGGGCATTCTAACAGTCATTGACAACACCTTTGCAACACCGATAAATCAAAATCCTTTTCGTCTTGGAATTGACGTGGTTCTCCACAGTGGAACGAAGTACTTAGGCGGGCATAGTGATCTGTATTGCGGTGTTGCGGTCGCCGGAAAAGACATTGCAGCGCGCATCAGGAAAACGGCTTCTCATTTTGGAGGCAGCCTTAACGCGATGAGTTGTTACCTGCTGGAAAGGAGCCTGAAGACCCTTGCCCTCCGCGTTGAACGCCAAACCCAAAATGCTTTGGGGATAGCCGGATTTCTTGAGAAGCACTCTACGGTTGCAAAAGTGAATTACCCCGGCCTTGAAAGTCACCCCGGATATAAAATTGCCGGTAGGCAGATGAGCGGCTATGGAGCCATGCTTTCCTTTGAACTCAAAGACTTGAGGGCGATTGATTTCATGAAACGACTAGGGCTCATAAAGGCAACCCTTAGCCTCGGCGGGGTGGAAACCACAATATGCGATCCGGCTACCACATCGCATCAAAAGGTATCCGGTGAAGTTAGAAAACGCTTGGGGATTTCGGATAACCTTCTCAGGCTGTCTGTCGGTATCGAGAGCCCTGAAGATTTGATTGCGGATATTCAACAGGCGTTGGAAGGTAAATAATAAAACCGATATAAACTCTGCAGGGAGGATGGCATGGGAAAACAATTTGCATTTTTTTATTTCATGAAAAAGGAGCCGGAAAAGATAAAGGATGCTGTACCGTTGCATATTGAGTATTGGCACAAGCTTAAATTGAGCAAGTATCTCGGAGGGCCTTTTGCAGACAGGACGGGTGGAATGATTACATTTGAGGCCGAAAGCGTTGACGATGCAAATAGGATTATAATAAACGACCCTTTTGTTATTCAGGATTTACTTGAGAGCAACTGGATAAAAGAATGGGTTGTGGAAATATAATCGAAATGTTTGGCGGTAGTTCTCTCTCCATGGACCGACTTGGCAAATACCGGTTTATAACGGCGCGAATCGGTCAGGCTATGAACACGGAGCGAAAAAGGAGATGAGAGATGAGGAGGTTTCATGAATAAGTGGATAGACAGAAAAGAGTATCCGTTTAAGTCTCATTTTCTTGAACTTGAAATGGGGAAAATGCATTATGTTGATGAGGGCAGCGGAGAGCCGATAGTTATGGTTCACGGCAATCCCGCATGGTCTTTTCTATACAGGCATCTGATTAAATGTCTCTCGAAAAATTATCGCTGCATAGCTGTTGACCTTATCGGGTTCGGTTTATCGGATAAGCCGTGGAATTGGTCGTATTATCCGGAAGATCATGCGAAAAATCTGAAACTATTGATAGAAAAATTAGATTTGAAAGGAATAACGCTCGTTGTTCAGGACTGGGGCGGACCTATCGGCTTGTCATATGCCGTCAACTCTCCGGAAAATATGAAACGTATCATCATCATGAATACCTGGATGTGGTCTGTCAAGGGAGATCCTTATTATGAGAGGTTCAGCAAATTTGTGGGCGGACCAATCGGCAGGTTCTTGATCAAACGCTTTAATTTTTTTGTGCGGGTCATAATGAAAAAGGCGATGGGTGATACCTCCAAACTCCCCACTTCAATCCATCAGCATTATTTCAAGGCGCTTGAAATACCGGAGCAACGGAAGGGTTGCTGGACATTTCCGAAGCGGATTATTGATTCCAGTGATTGGCTGGATTTTCTCTGGTCGCAGAGTGATAAAATAAAAGATAAGCCGGCTCTCATTTTATGGGGAATGAAAGACATTGCTTTCAGAGAGCAGGAACTGAGCAGATGGATAAGCCTTTTCTCCGATTCCAAAACAATAAAATATGATGATGTAGGACATTTTGTGCAGGAAGAAAAAGGGAGCGAATTGTGTCCGGTGATTGAAGAATTCTTGAGAATGAAGTGATCGGACGAGAGAAAGCATATTAATGAAAACCGTTAGACCTGCAAATACAGACGATCTCGGCTCTTGCATTGAGCTTCTCGGCCTTCTTTTCGGTCAAGAGCATGAGTTTAAACCCAATCCGACGGCTCAAAGGAGGGGATTGGAGATGATCGTTAAGAACCCTGAAACCGGCTCTGTATTTGTATGCGAATCTAACGGCGTCATTCAGGGAATGGTAGTCGTATTATTCACGATAAGTACCGCCCTCGGCAAGAAAGTCGCCCTTCTTGAAGATATGGTTGTATCGCCCGATTCAAGGGGGAAAGGCGTGGGTACAAGTTTAATTAAGCATGCGGTAGAATTTGCGATTAATAACGGATGCGGAAGGATCACCCTGCTTACCGATAATGATAACGAGCAGGCGCATGAATTTTATCGGAAGCACGGCTTCACAAAATCGAATATGGTTGTTTTCAGGAAACTGTTGAAGGATTCGGTAAAGGATTAAAATAAAAAACGAGGAGGATGTTATGAAAAGGTTGATGATTTTCAGGATTTGGGTATTTGTATTCATCGTTTCTTTAGCATTTGGTCAAATTGCAATTGCCGCGGAGAAACTGACAAAGATAGCCGACGACGTTTATTCGTATGTGGATACTAAAAACAGCACTCCGCAGAACAGCTACGGCGCTAATGCGGGCATCATTATCGGTAAAGACGGCATTGTGGTAGTAGATACCCTCATATCCGCAAAAGAGGCGAAAAGGTTTATCAGGGACATAAGGTCAGTCTCGAAGAAACCCGTTAAATATGTCCTCAACACCCATTATCACCTCGACCACACGTTCGGCAACTCGGAATTCGCAAAACTCGGAGCGCTGATCATCTCGCACACTAATGACGGTAATAATCTGAAAATTCGCGGCGAAACAGCCCTGAAAAACTCAAATACCTACGGACTTACCGAAAAGGATGTGAAAGGGACGAAGATCGCATACCCTGTTTTGACGTTTAACGAAAGAATGGAAATAGACCTCGGCGACCGGAAAATAGAACTCATCTATTTCAGGCAGTCGCATACCGATGGAAGCATTATGGTCTATCTGCCGGACAAAAAAATTCTATTCGCGGGGGATATTCTATTTACCGGTTATCACCCGTTCATGGGAGAAGGCGATATAGAGGGATGGTTAAAAACGCTCGACTATATCATGACGATGGACGTCGAGAAAATAATTCCGGGGCACGGGCCGGTCTCAACAAAAAAAGATATAGAAGACATGAAAGACTATCTTATTGCCTTTGATAAAAAGGCCAAAGAGCTTGCGGCCAAATCCGACAATGCCGAATTTATCGCCTCTGAAATTAGAAAATTTCTGCCTTCGAGACCCGAAGGCGCGGGGCTTATACTCTGGAATATTCAGATGAAATATCTAAAAAAATGAAATCGCTAAAAAGGGGAGAAGCAATGGGCGAGATACATATTTATCGCAAAGGAGAATTAAAGCTCAGAAGCAATGTCCCGGGAGCCTCGATGTGGGCAATAGCTCTCGATAAGGCGATGCTTACATATTTTGAGATGGAGCCGGACACAAAATTTCCTGAGCATTCGCACGAGGCGGAACAGATCACCCTGATACTGGAAGGGGAATTGACCTTTACCTATGAAGGAGAAACAACTACCTTGAAGGCAGGGGATGTAATCGCGATACCGTCAAACGCCGTTCATTCGGCCTTTACAGGCAACATGCCTTGCAAGGCCGTTGACGCGTGGTCGCCTGTGAGGAAAGAGTTTTTAGAGAAACTGTAAACGAGAAGGTGATTATATGGCGCGAATCGGAATATTGACATGCAGCAATGCGACGCAGGACTTGGGCTGTTCGTCGGCAAGCTGTCTTGCCGATCTCAGAAAAAGAAGAGGAACATTTGCGGACTATCCAAAAGATGACCCGTTAGATTTGGTAGGGATTATTAATTGTCCGGGCTGCCCTACCCTTAGCGGCGCCGATAAATTATTGCAACGTATAAGGGCACTGACTGAATTCCGGGTGGATGCGATACACTTTACTTACTGCATGAAGGCGCTATGCCCGTTTAAAGAGACATACAAATCGGCTTTGGAAGAGGCATTCCCGAATATTAAAATCGTGATAGGAACTCATCAGGAACACGTTACACCCGAAGAATATAGGGAAAGAGTAAAAAAACTTTTCTGCCAACCTCGTAAAATCATGGTTGATTTAATTTTGGGGAAGGAATGACTCATATGCAGGAGATTAAAAAGCAGATCAACAATCGATGACCAACGATACGCCATTTGAACAAATTTATAATGAATTCAGGACGCCTGTTCTCCGTTACCTGCAGCGGTTGATCGGGGCCGGCGAGGCCGAGGATGCAGCCCAGGAAGTTTTCGTAAAGGTTCATCGTGGACTCAGGGATTTCAGAAAAAATTCCCGGCTGTCGACATGGGTATACCGAATTGCAACGAACGCTGCAGTCGACAGGATGCGCAGTCCGTCGTTCAGACAAGAACAGCCGCTCGGTATGGATAATGAAGAAACAGATGTTTTTTATGATAAAAAAACTCCTCCCCCCGATGTGCAATTGATCCGCAAGGAAATGAGCGAATGTATCCGGGGGTATGTAGATGCCCTTCCCCCTCATTCCCGGACCATACTTGTCCTGAGCGAGCTTGAAGGGTTCAAAAACGGAGAAATAGCAGAGATTCTCGGGGTAAGCCTTGATACCGTCAAGATCAGGCTCCACCGTGCGCGGGCAAGGCTGAAAAAAACGCTGGAAGCGCACTGCAGTTTCTACCGCGACGAGCGGAACGAATTCGCCTGCGACCGCAAAGAACCCACCTTAAAATTCCACAAGAAAAAATAAGGGTGTATCCTTTTCCCACTTTCCTTCGTCTATACAGTCGAAAGGAGGTGTATGCATGATTGATGCAATTACTAAAATGGCGGAATCCGATTCTCATCTTTCAGGACTCTACGCACAAGCTAAGGACTACGTTCAGATATATAGTTTTATAAAAGAAAGGCAGAGGGGTTGTGACGGCTTAGGGGAAGTGAACAACCTGAAAGATGAACTCATGGCTGTGCTGGATGAGATGGTTGTGTATTGCAAAAAGAAGGGCATTTTTCCTGCCGGCTTCTCATACGATAAGGATATGGCGATTGAAGAATTTCATAAGGCTTCGGTATATCATTCGTAAAAATTTCAGCCGATTTTATCCCCCTACTCCTTCATACTCTTGATAATAACGCCAAAGCTTTTACCTCTCGTCAAAATGCTTGACAAAAACGCACGATAAGTTTATTCTAATGTTGTGAAACTATCTAACTACACAAAAATATTTAAAGCCCTTTCAAATGAGCAGCGATTGAAGATATTCATTATGCTCTACAAAAACTGTTGCGGAATCGAGGGGTCCAAGGCCGGGGCGGAATTTCGCATTAAAGGGGCAACATGTTGCGCGTCTGATGGAAGCATGGAAAAGGCCTTTACAAAGATCTGTGATTGCATGAATCTTTCACGGTCAACAATATCGCATCATTTCAAGGAACTCCAAAATGCCGGGCTTATAACATGTGAGCGCGAGGGGCAGATCTATCGTTGCAGAGTAAATAAGGACGTGATCGATTCCATAAAAAAGTTCATGGAATAGTTTTTTTTGGCGGTCTTGTTCGAGTGTTCTCGAATAATAAAAGACTGGAAGGAGGTGAATAATAATGGAGAAACAATGCTGTAGCGCTAACGTTACGGAACTCGAGAATGGGTATCGTCTTGAGATCACCGGTCAAGACGTAAAAGAAAAAATTAAAACCATTTTTGAGAAGTGCTGCACGGATGGAAATATGAAGAACATGTTCCAGTCCTGCTGCGGGACAAAATCAGACAAGGGCTGTTGTTAGTATGACCGCAACGGGACAGCGGCCTTTCCTGGTCGCTGTCCCGATGTTAACTCACACTCCTGAATTGAAAAAACAGCTTAGTGCTGTGTAATCTAAGAAGAGGATATGATGGCCGGACAATCCCAATTTACTGAACTTTTCGATCAACTATATCGCGACAACCAGGCAAAGGTATACAGACCGGCTACAGGAGGCTTATCGAATGGAAACAAAAGATGACATCACATTAGTTGCGCCGTGCGGGGGATACTGCGGTGACTGCCCAGCGTACAAAGTAAAGGACGATCCTTCGTGGAGAGAAATGCTGACCAAAAAATTTAACTGGAACGGCATCCCATGTCAGGGATGCAGGCCGCTCAAGGGACGCTGCCAGTTTGTTGAGGGCACATGCGAGACCTATGCCTGCATCAGCAAACGCGGACATGACTTCTGCTTCGAGTGCGCGGAATTCCCCTGCGCCAAATTAAATCCCGCAACGGACAAGGCCGGCGACCTGCCGCACAACATTAAACTATTTGCTTTGTGCTACATTAAACAGCACGGCGTGGACAAATGGAAGGAAAAGACCGCGGAAGTCAAACAAAGATATTTCAGGGGCAAAATGAAGATAGGCAAAGGGCCGCAAATGGAGTAACCCTGAGTGAGAACAACAGAGAAAGAAAAACTCGATATTATCCGCAGGCTTGAAAACATTTATCGTTAGGAGGAAGCTTATATGAACAAGACTGAAATTTTGGAGTTTCTTAATGCAAACCCGGTATTTCACATGGCAACGATTGAAGGTGATAAGCCCCGCGTTCGCGGTATGCTGATGTATAGGGCTGATGAGAACGGTATTTTGTTTCACACGGGAAAGGTGAAAGACTTGCATAAACAATTGACCGAAAACCCGCTGGTCGAGCTGAGCTTTAACAACGGCAGCTTTGAGAACCTTATACAAATAAGAGTCAGCGGGGTCGTTGAACTTACGGAAGATATTGAACTAAAGAAGGAGATAGTGCAAAAGCGCGAATTTCTGAAACCCTTTGTGGAGCAATACGGCTATGACCCGCTGGTTGTGTATCGCTTGAAAAACGGCACTGCATCGGTATGGACAATGAGGACGAATTTAGCGCCGAAAGAATTTATAAAGCTATGAACATTAATCGGCAAAATGGAAAATATAAAAGCTAATCTTATCGAAACCGTCAAGCGCCTCGCCCACGATATAGGCGAGAGGAGTTATCGCGATACAGATAAGCTCAACAAGGCCGCCGATTACATAGAAAAAAAATTTCGCTCTTACGGCTGTGAGGTTAGAAAGCAGCCGTTTGGGTATCTCGGCAATACATATTACAACGTATCCTGCGAAATAAAAGGCGCCGGAAACCCGCAAGACGGGATTCTCGTAATAGGCGCGCATTACGACACCGTAACGGGCACTCCGGGCGCGGACGATAATGCAAGCGGCGTTGCGGGACTTCTCGAACTGGCGCGGCTTGCCGTAACAAAATCTTTCCAAAGGACGGTCCGCTTTGTCGCCTTCAGTCTTGAAGAGCCTCCCACTTTTATGACAAAACATATGGGAAGCTACGTTTATGCTAAAAGCCTTAAACAGGAAGGCATAAAAGTCTGCGGCATGATCTCCCTCGAAATGCTCGGATATTACTCCGACAGAAAAAACTCTCAGTATTATCCTTTTCCGATATTCAAATGGTTTTATCCTGACAAGGGCAATTTTATTACGTTTGTCGGAAATATCCGCTCCATGTCTTTTACGAAAAAAGTGAAGAGATATTTTCAAGAGTCATCTTCACTGCCCGCTGAATCGTTCAACGGGATTTCGCTGATCCCCGGCGTTAATTTCTCGGACCACTGGGGCTTCTGGGAGTTCGGCTATTCGGCGTTCATGATCACGGACACGGCATTTTACAGGAATCCTCATTACCATGCGCCGGGAGATACATTCGAAACGCTCGATTACGAGAGGATGACGGAATTCGTGATAGGGCTGTATAAAACCCTCGGCGGTTTATAATTGTCAAAAAATATCTCCGCAGAAATTCCTATATTCGCAGTCGTCACATTTATTTCTGGAGTTTGCAGGGGCAGGCATTTGCTGCAATGCTATCATATCTCTGATCTCATCAAGCAAAATTTCTGCTTTGCCCTTCAAATCATCCGTTAAGTCAAAAGAAATTGCATCCTCTTTGGGAATTATATATACAAATCCCCTATTGACTTTGCATTTATATATGTCTTCAAGTATTAGGGCATACCCCAAAAGTTGATAGATATGATTTTTATGCGGCTGCGAGGTGGTATATTTAAAGTCAACCGGATAATAAGAACCGACAGTATTGATAAGCAGATCAATCTTGCCTGATAACTCATATTTCGGAGAATATAAATTCAAGTGGAATTCCCTTTCCCCGCCGGACAAGCCGTACTTTTTAAGTTTTCTTCTGTGCTCAAGCCTGTCTATTTTATCCTCTGCTATCTTCCCATGCTCCATCTTGAAGGTTGGAACTTTCTCGACAGGCATCACATAATTGTAGAACACGACTCTTGGACAATATACGAACTGCTTGAGATCACCGACCCTCAGTTGAATCATCTTGTCCTTCCTGTATAAACTCCCTTCTTACCTTCGTATCCCTTTCACATAAGGGAAGCATAAGAATTTTGCCTGATTTGCCGCCAATTAAAGAAATGAGCCTTAGAAATAGTTCTTCCCGCTTGTTTCTATTTAAAATGCCGGAAAAGCCGCTGAACTGTATTCTTTCGAGCCCATAGTCTTTACACTTCTCCGCAATCTTATTGCGTATGCCGTCATCTTCTATATCGTAAAAAATATAGACTGTATGTTCTTCCATCAATTACCACTTAAATCTGAACGTTTTGTATTCTCTTTTGCCGTTCAGAAAGGCCGCTAAATTTCTGGCCTGCATCTGGATTATCGACCTAATTTTATATTTTTTGCCGTCAAGTGTTTCCTGACTCTCCAGCCTTTCAATAATTTTGTTCCCTATCAGCTTTCTGGTCTCAGCTTCAAGCAGGCCATTTCTAATTTCGATTGATTCTCCAAGATTAATATGGGCGATTACAATCCTATCGATAATAGGTTGACGAAACTCTTCGACCAAATCCAAAACAAGAGACGGCTTTCCGGGCCTGTCCACATGAAGAAACCCCGCAAACGGCTCAAGCCCGGCGTTTATAACGGCGCCCCAGACGTGGGAATATAAAATCCCATAGCCGTAATTCAGCAGGGAGTTTACGGCATCAATGGCTCCCCGCGTTTCCCGCCCGAAAAACTCTATTCTATTTCCGATTATCTCCTTAACGCCGTCCCAGTATAGCCTACCTGAAGCGCCTTCAATTGCCATCAGTCTGCCTCTTGCATCTTCAATGCTCTGCCCGTGAATACCTTCCACCTGCCTGCTCATCTTCCTAATGACATCTGTTATCTCCTCTATTCTGTCAAACCTGGCGCTGTCAACAGTTTTAATATATTTGCCGAAATATCTCAAAAGTCTTTCTTGATTTCTGATTTTGCCCTCCACAATAGCTTTTGAGAATTGAAGACCGCGCGTATCGGTAAAGGCAATAATCTGCTCTCTTCTTGATATGACGGTTGCGGAGAGCATCGGAGAAGAAAGCATTGCGTACGGCTTGCCGTTGTTGTTCAGAAAATTCAGTCTTATACCCCTCTCGCACAATTCCTCTATAAGATCCGACGACAGCGATATGCCGCGGGAAGCCATGATGACTTCGTTCAGCCTGAAAAAGGGAAACTCATAAACAACTTTAGTGTTTTTCTTTACAATAAGACGCTCGCTCTTTTTGCTTAAAAAAATGCCGAACCCCGATAACACTATCTGCGATGAATCGCCGCTTTTTATCAGAGAAATCCCTTCATCGATAAATATCTCGTCGTCAACATCTTTGTCGATCAATAAGGGAATGCTCTCCGCTTCGTTTGTAAAAAGATTGAATTGGGCAAGAGGCAATTTTTCTTTAGGCACGTATTCAGGATGGATGCGTGAAATTTTAAAAGTATTGCTTTGCATATCCACCTCCGCTAAAGCTCTTGAAATTTAAAGGCATATAATGTAATCATATTATAGTTTAGGCTCTTTTACAATTCTGAGATATATTTTAGTGTCCCTGAGCGTTTCGGACGTTAGAGAGGGGCTTCCTTCAAGAAGCGCATTGCTCGCAGGGACTTTTCTTTGAGATGCTCTATTTTAAAGGAATCTTGTCTCAGCTTTTTTGATTTGTTTCAGAAAGGCTGCGAGACGCTTCAGGCGTTTGAGCGGAGGACTTCCCACCGGAAGGTGCATCTGGCGTCGCAGCTTTCTCAATGTTCGCTGGACGACCGGAAACGGTTTCCGGCAGGGACTCTGTTCTGATTGTTTCGTCTAACTGACAGTCAGTTGGTTCAGTAGCGCGACCGATGGAGAAAACACCGTCCTCTCCGGCGGACAGACCTTGCTTATATGAGCGTTACAGTTAAGGCTCTTTGAAAATGATGATTGAAACTACCGCAGATAGCCCTCTCACAGGACGGCAGCACATTACAGTTAAGGCTCTTTGAAAATGATGATTGAAACCGTCCTTATAGCTTAGTATTTTCAAGAAGTTTTCAGAGAAAATTTTCAATAATTTTCTAAAAGCCATCTTTTGAAATAAACCCCAGGGGGTTTGCGAAAATCAAAAAGAGCCTTAATTGTAAAACGCCTATATGATGAAGGAATGTACGCTTGGGTTTGTCCAGCCTAAGCCAAACTAAAACTACAGTCGATAATGACACCTTCATTGTGGGTTAGGACATTAAAAAAATTTTCAGTTAGAGCTTTGTGAGCTTTGTTGCGTGTATAGCTGTCTTTACTCTCTTTTTCTTGCCATCAGATGTTGGTACCCACTTTATGTCTACAACAGGCCTTTCGCCAAGTTCAAGTATCCTGTAAATATTTCCATCTTCCGCCTTAACTGTGTCCCCTTTTCTCAAGGTAAATAATATCTTTCCTTTAATCTCATCCTGTGGCTCTACAAAGTGTTTTGCCAGTCTCTGGTTTTTAAGTTCGCATGCCCGCTTCTTGCCCTTTTCGTCGAGATAAACCGCCACGCCGACATTATGAACATTCGTCTTAAATGCATTGTTGCCTATCAGCACAATCTGCCCTTTGCCTGCGCCCCTGACAGCGCATTTAAGGCTCATAGGATTTTTCTGACCATATAACCCAACTTCCTTAGTCTGTAAATCAGTTAAACATTTTCCATTGCTGACCCCGAAGCGGTCAAATGCTTCTTTCAGCTTTTCACGCCATTCCTCAGAAATAACAGCATCTTCCTTCCCTCTTTCAATCTCCGTAACCATATATCTTCGAGCAATTTTGCCATTCTTAATGGACAACGGGTTTTTGTCGTAGAGGGCAGACCCTCTGCTGCCCTTGTTTCTCTTAAACTCTTCCGATTCTTTGATATGCTTTTCAGGGTCGAACTCCCGTCCATCCGAATTTGCAGGCTTAAGCGTCATAGCCACCAGCCCCTCATCCGTATAATCTTTCCTTGAAGCAAGAATAACAGCATCAAGCGCGTGATGCTTATCGTTAGCCCTTTCCTTCTTAAATCCCCACCACCTTCTAAAGTATGCTGTAACAATACCGCTCAGCCGCTCTACAGGCAATTTATCGTTTCCGGTTAGCTCTTTCAGCCTGTCCCTCATATGCCTCCAGCCAATCGAGGCATGAGACATGTATTTGTTGAAATCTAACTGCTTTATGCTTCTTGCATCATCGAGGATTTTTTTCTTTAAATCGTTTTTAATCGTTGCAACGACCTCTGGATTAGGCATAATGCCGCTTTCCGATGGAGTCCGCCCCCCTTTATTTTCATTGCAACTCCTGCAGCAAGCCACAAGGTTAGCAAAGATATTGCTGCCTCCTGCTTTCTTAGGATATATATGGTCTTTATTTGCATCGGCTAAAGTTATAGTCTTACCGCAATAAACACATCTTCCATCAGTCTCCCTTAAAAGGGATTCCATAAGAGTTTCTCTATTTTCCTTATGCCCCTTGCTGTATTCCTCCTTTGCCAACCTCTTTTTGCCCTTCGTTTTTGCAGCTATATCGAAATTGTTAGATTCCATTACTACCCTATCGAGAGCAAAGTTAGGCATTACTTCGTCTTTAATCACAGTCAGGACATTTTCTATCTTTGTCTTTAAAGAAGGCGCAAGCCTGAAAGTTGATTTCTCTATAGTGGTAAACTTCTCATTCTCTGCAAAATGTTCCTTGCAAAAAGGCAGTCTGCCCGGCAGTTTGTTCTTTGCTATGTCCGTAAGATTTTTGCCCGGCCAGTCTTTCTGGTTAAATTTCAATTTCCTGAATAGTTTATTGATATTTCCTTGCTGTCCTTCAAGAATTGTTCGCTTAAGAGTTTCTTTTAGTTCGCTTTCTAACGGCAGGAAGCGAACTATATTTTCAAGAAGCAACTCCCTCACATTTCTTCTTAATGGCGTATTTTTTCCGCAGACCTTGCACTTGGTCAAAATCCTGTTATTAAATCTCTTAGGCCGATACTGCTTATTGAAAATACTTTCTACCCTCTTTATCTGTTCATCCGAAGCTCCACCATTGGACATTACCTTGCGGACATCTGCCAAAACCTCTTTCCTGTACCTTGAATTTCTCTGCGTATCTTTCCATTCTTTTTTTTCCTTCTCATCCATTTCCTCTATTTCTTCCGGTGTTGGCATATCGGCATAGTCATAGCCCCTCTTATGGGCGAGGCTATAAATAGATTTAAATAGTTCGGTAGAATTATCATATCCTATACTATTTAGATATTTTTTAAGCTCCCGCAGTCTTTTCTTCCTTGTCTGCTGAGTTCTTCTGATACCTCTCTGTTCCCTGCGTCCTTTAAGGATGTCTGCAACATCATCCCGCATTTTTATGGTCCTCGCATACAACACCTGATTGTTCCTGCGGTCAACCACCCCAAGGCCTGTGTATTTGCCCCCATAATCGATGCCTAAAACAAGTTCTTTTTCCATCAAAGAATCTTCCCAAAACTACATTGTTTCTACACTTTATTCTTTTGCGGAAAGAAGTTCGGTTCTTTTTATCGCGCTCATTAAATATTCCTTGAATTTCTCCGGGAACAGCCATCTTACACCTAATTTTTCGGCCCACTTTATCAGCCCCTGATCGGCCGTGATAAGCAGGGCGTCAAGTTCCATGGCGAGCAGCAGGAGATCGACGTCTTCCTTGCTGTCGATGATCCCTTCTCTAAGCGCGTCCCTGTACTTTCTTCTCATATCCTGAACGATTTCATCCGTCTTTTTTTGATCTGTACTCCTTACGGCCTTTTCTGCTATCCGCAGCCCCTTGTTCACCCTTTCCCTTATGTCCTCAATCAATTCGTATAAGAGAAAGGCGGGAGTCGTGAGTTCATGTTTTTTAGGCGGTTTCTGATGCAAGATAAGAAGGAGATCGGCCGGTATCTTGTCCCTCTCCACAAAATGCAGGAGTTCTTCGAATATCGACGGAGGCATGTAGAATTCGAGTATATGTATCTGCGCCGCCAGAAAAAGGAATGTTTCCAAAGCCTCTGTGGGGGTTGCTCCGAGGCTTGTCCTGACGTCCGGATTTACGAAAAGGCTCGTATCGAGTACGACTTTTAACGACGGTGATGTGCTTGCTTTTGAGCTTTTACTTTTCGTCTTTGATTTTTTTTTGTTTTTTAACTCATCACTCATCACTGATAACTCATCGCTGTCTTTACGCTTTGCAGGAGCCATAAACGTCGAGCCTGTAGGTATTCCACTCCGTGCATCCGGGACACCTTCCCGACCAGTCTTCGGATTTTAAACCGCAGTTTGAGCAGCAGTATTGGATCTTAAACGGCCTTTTTATGCCGCATGCCTTTTTAAGTTCGTCCAGCGCCTTCTGTATCTGGCTCCTCTTTATATATAACTCTCCCTTCAAACTATACAGCTCGGGCACCGAAAAGACCGTGGTATCGATTGAATTCAGCATCTCCATGGCGTCATCGACCATTTCAAGCCTGTAGTAGAGCTTGCCGAGGAGAAATCTCAGCCCGTTGTCCTGAGGATTTTTAGCTATGGCGTTTTTATAGAATCTTATAAGCCTGCCCGGTTCTCCTACGTTGATGAGAAGGTCTTCAAGGCGAGCGATTATTATTATCGACCTGAGCTGCTCGTACGCCTTTTCGAGAAAGTTTATCGCCTCCTCGGTCTCTCCTTTCATAAGTATGACTTCCGCAAGACCGAGGTGCGCCGGGACAAAATTACCGTCCATCTTGAGCATTGTCCTGAACGCCTTTTCCGCCTTTTCAACATCTCCGTTTTCAAGGCTCGCGCGGGCGTATTCATATTTATAACCGAGCATCCTGCGCTCTTCCCGCTGCCTGTCGTGCTCGTTATGTTCGAGCTTGATTATCGCCTTCTGCGTGGAAAGGAGGTCGTCCCACATCTCTTTCCTTTCGAGGAGAGAGCGCTTCTTGTAGAGCCCGGTAAGATTTTCGGGATCGAGATCGAGTATCTCTTCGAGGTAATTAAACGCGTCGTTGTATCTCTGCAGCTTTTCCATCACTGTTTCCATGGAAAAAAGCACCTGTAGATTCTTCGGGTTTATGTCCTTCACCTTTTTGTAATAATCGAACGCGGTTTCATATTTTCCGTTATTGAGCGAGATGTCGCCGAGCCGTAAAAGGGCGTCTATATATTCCGGGTCCTCCTTCAATATATCGCCGAGGGCTTCCCGCGCCTCCTCCTCCTTATCGCCCATTATGGCGTTCAACGCCTTGGAATAAAATTCCTGAATCCTGGCCTCTTTCTTCTGCCTCCTCTGATACTGGAGATTTTCGATTACGCGTTTCGTATCTCTTATAAAAAACACGATAAGGACGGCAAGCGCGCCTATGGTGGAGGAAAGGAGAACAAGCGCTATCTTCGGGATCTCATAAGCGTCGCCGAAGGGAATTTTCATGATCACGGCGTCTTTGTTCTCGACCGCAAAAAAACCGAGGACTCCGAGGAACAACAAAAATACAAGTATCGCTATCTTGCCCATCAGTGATGATACTCCTTGCCTTTGACGATTGTCATCGCGCGGTAAAACTGCTCCAAAAATATCAGCCTTGCCATCTCATGAGTAAAGGTCATTTTCGAGAGCGCTATTTTACCCGTTGCCTTTGCCTTAACTTCAGAGGAAACCCCGTACGCGCCTCCCATCACAAAATCGACCTGATCCCTTTCGCCGAGAAACTTCGCGAAATCCTTAGAACTGAATTCCTTCCCGGTCTCATCGAGCAGGATATAAGACGCTGTTTGGCGCAATATACGCTCTCCCTCCGCAAAAAGGGCGTTCTCCTTCGTCTTGCCCTTCTCTTCCTTCACCTCTATGACGGAAACATTCGCCATATGCTTTAACATTTTCAGGTAACGGTTAATCCCTTCCGTCAAATATTTTTCCTTCGTTCTTCCGACCCATAATATCCGCGCCTTCATACATACTGCTTTTTGCTTCCCGCGGCCTTCTTAGCGGACTTGTCTTCTACCGCTATTTTCGGGGCGTCCAGCCAGAATTTCTCAAGCTCGTAATACGCCCTCGTATCTTCTTCGAACACGTGGACTATCACATCCCCGTAATCCATCAAGACCCATCCGGCGGACCTCAGCCCCTCGATCCCTAATGGCCTTTGCTTGTGCTCTCTTAATATCTTCTCTATGTTTTCGACGATTGCCTTGACCTGCGTAGTGCTTTCGCCGGAACAGATAACGAAATAATCCGCGATTATCGTAAGGTCTTTCAGTTCGAGGATTACCGTCTCTTTTGCCTTTTTATCGAGCGCTGCCTGCGCCGCCTCTAATGCCTTAGTCCTGCTGTCTATGTGCGTACCGCCCCTTTCTGTTTTGTAAATATTATAGCAGAATTCGATCCCGTATTGACGATTTTTACAATTCCTTAAGCCTCTCCGCCTGATAATGGGTTATCAAGGCGTCGATAAGCTCATCGAGATTCCCTTCAAGTGCCTGTTCGAGCTTATGAAGCGTAAGCCCTATCCTGTGGTCGGATATACGGTTCTGCGGATAATTATAAGTCCTTATCCTCTCGCTCCTGTCCCCGCTTCCGACCTGCGTCTTCCTGTCGGCGGCACGCTCTTTTTCCTTCTTTTCTATTTCGAGTTCCAGAAGCCTCGAACGTAACACCTTCATGGCCTTCTCGCGGTTTTTCAACTGGGAGCGCTCATCCTGACACTGAACGACAAGCCCTGTAGGGATATGAGTTATCCTTACGGCGGAATATGTCGTATTAACGCTCTGCCCGCCTGCGCCCGAAGAGCAGAAGGTATCTATCCTCAAATCCTTCTCCTCTATTTTAATGTCCACTTCTTCGGCCTCGGGCAGCACGGCTACAGTTGCCGCCGAGGTATGTATCCTTCCGGACGCCTCGGTCGTGGGAACCCGCTGCACCCTGTGAACGCCGCTTTCGTATTTAAGCCTGCTGTAAGCGCCTTTGCCCGTAATATTAGCCGTAACTTCCTTTAAGCCTCCGAGTCCCGTCGGGCTTGAATCTATAATATCTATTTTCCATCTTTTAGATTCGGAGTATTTCGAATACATCCTGAAAAGGGCCGCGCCGAACAAGGCGGCCTCTTCGCCCCCTGTTCCCGCCCGTATTTCGAGGATTACGTTCTTTCCATCCCTCGGATCTTTGGGGAGGAGCATTATTTTCAATTCGTCTTCCACAACGGGCTTCCTCTTTTTAAGCTCCTCCATCTCTTCCTGAGCAAGATCCCTTAAATCGCCGTCTCCGGCCTTAAGCAGTTCCTCCGCACCTTCGAGGTCGGCAAGAAGCTTCTTATACTCCTTTATCTTCTCGACAATGGGAAAAAGATCCGACTGCTCCTTCGAGTATTTCTGATACAATTGGGGATTCGATAACACATCCGGATTTACGAGCGAATTGGTTATCTCTTCGTATTTTTCTTCTATCGTAAGCAGCTTTTTTAACACTGTTTGCAAACCTCTTTATCCGCGCCTAATTTCAGGACTTCGTTCATTGCCGCCAGCGCCACCTCTATTTGCGTGTCGTCCGGCTCCCGCACGGTCATCCTCTGGAGCAAAAGTCCGGGAAGGACGATCAGCCCTACGACCGGATTATCCTTCATTCTCGCCGAAAGCCTCAGCGTCTCGTAAGAAATGCCCGCTATCACAGGCAACAGGACAATCCTTGACATCAGCTTTCCGGAAAAAGACCAGCCCTGCGGGATCGACATGAATACGAGCATGCTGATAACCATCACTATCAGCAAAAAGCTGGTTCCGCACCTCGGATGATACGGCTTATATTTCTTCGCGTTTTCGACCGTGAGTTCCTCCCCGGCTTCATAAGCGTAAATAACCTTATGCTCCGCACCGTGATACTGATATATCCTCCTCATCTCTTTCCAGAGCCCGATGGCGAATATGTAGAAAAGAAATATTCCCACCCTAATCGTCCCGTCGATAAAGTTGAACATAAAGGAGCTTTTTGAAACGCCTTCAGAAACGCCTCCGATTAAAGTCGTGAGAAAAAGCGGAAGGAACTTGAAAAGGGCTATGGCTAAAATAATCGCGAAACCGATGGTCAGTCCCATGCCGAGCGTGCCTATAGGTTTCTCGTCTTCCTGATACGCGATATTTCCCGAAAATTCGATAGCCTTAACGCCGATGGAAAGCGCCTGAATAAGGGCAGCCACGCCTCTTACAAAGGGCAGCCTGAAAAACCTGTTCGGTTTTTTCGTTACTACAGTTTTAAAGCTGATGTCGCCCTTCGGGCCCCTTACGGCCACGCTCCAGCCTTCGGGAGATTTCATCATAACGCCTTCTATTACGGCCTGTCCGCCTATCTTATGCATATATCTCCTTAATAAAAAAAAGGTTAGAGCGCAAACGACCCCGCGCTCTAACCCCGATATGTTTATTCGCTACTTCTTAGCGTATTTCTTTTTGAACTTTTCTACCCTTCCCTCGGCATCCAATATCTTCTGCTTGCCGGTGAAGAACGGGTGGCACTTGGAGCAGATATCGAGCTTTATATTGTCCATTGTGGACTTTGTAGTAAAAGTCTCTCCGCAGGCGCAGGCGACCTTTACCTCTTTATATTTCGGATGTATTCCCTCTTTCAACGCAAACCCTCCTGAAAATAAAAATTTAGACTCTTATTCTACAAAATAAGCATGGATTTTGGCAAGAGCGAAACTTGTTTACCGCGCTTTTTTATGCCCGCACCCGCTCCATATCTCCTGCGGGAAGATTATGCGCTCAGTCCCTGGTATTTCGGGTATTCCCTTGCCGGTATTCAGGTCGATGCCGTGTTTGAAATATGCAAGGTAAGCGAGCTGGCTGCAGTAGTATGCATCTTCGGTGGTTGAATCAAGGAAATTCATATTATACGGCTTCTCCAATTCAGCCTGCCTCAGGCAATACGCGGCAACCGCTTCCCGTATTCCTGTTATCTCCGTTTCGCTCAGACTCTTCCCCTGAAGCGGATATGCTGCTCCATACAGGGTATCTATTATTCCCCTTTTTGCAATCATCTTCTGAAAATCCCATGTAGTATCCATAATCTCAAAGGTTATCACCCTGCCTTTTGCTCCCGCTTCTACGCAACGACCGTTTGGTCCTACATAAATAATAATGTGATCGACCTCGCCGGGTATTATTTTCCCCAGCAGCCGCCAGAACTGGCCTTTGATATCGGTATCCGCAGCGCCGTCAGAAGTGCAGATGATATCGCCTGTCCGCACCGTCAAGCCGTCTATCTCGTATTCGTAAATCATTGCCGTCTCCTTTCACAAACGTCATCTTAAAAAACTTAAGGTACAGCAATGCTATAAGCTTCCAAAAATATCGCTTCTCAAGTCGGCATCCTCAAGAACTTCTACTCTCGGATTATCTTTGGGCCACTTAACAAGCTTTATTTTTCCGTCAGCAATCTCCAATCCTGTTATATCTCCATCGCTGAATGAACAACAGCCGGAATTAAAATAGCATGGCTTCTCCATAAAAATGCCTTTCTGATCCTCTTTCATATTCTTTTGCGCCTTTCGATATTCAAGCTCAGCCCGTTTTTCCGCTGTCTGTTCTGCAATGCCGTCAACATGGGGATCGCCGGATGTCCTCGCATTATCAAGCTGCTGCTGAAGAGATTTAAGCTCATCGCTAATCTTTCCTATATGATCTTTTGATGCGAATACCGGCAAATGCGTATGGCCTGCAATCAGCAAAAGCTTTTTTTGCCCATTATTCTTATTTAAAGCCCAATTATACATTGCCGTATCGTGTTCGCCGCGCAATTCTGCATCCTTGGCAGGTGTAGTCAACTTTATATGAGTAATCCTCTGAAAGGGTCTCCAGAGGTTTCTTACAAAAAACCTGCTGATCTTCCCAAAGCGGTCGCTTTCAAAAGTCCCTTGATGACCATGAACAAAAAAAATGTCCCCAATAGATTTATTGTTTTTATCATGCAGGCTTATCATCAGCTTATCCCTTGCCGTTATTTGTTCCCCACCTATATTAATACTACCCGTATCCCTCCAGTAATCATCGTGATTTCCATAAATACGGCAGTAGCGGTCTTCCCTATTCTTATAAAATTCTGCCTCAAGCTTCAATGTGTTTTCATAAGCTCTAATTACAGGGGCGGGCCTACACTCCCACAATTCTTCTGCATCGCCGAGAACTATGAGGTTATAACCTCTCTCTAAATAATATCCGAGTGCGGCACAATATGCCCCTTCACACCGCTGGAAGTCGTCAGCTCCATCGCGAACTCCCCTGTGATGATCTGAAAAGATAACGATACGCACAGACTCTATATCGCATTTTATCGTATCTTCAGGTTTCAACTCATTATATGCCCTGTCAAGACCTCTGTTGATCGATTCTTGATTCGACATGTTTTATCTCCTTTTTAGTTATTATGATTCATTTTAGTCTGATTAGGGTGTTCATACCGAAAATTACAGGTGTTGGTTCATTGGGACTAATTAAAGTGGACGGTAAAGCCTTCATTGGTGCAATGGGTCCTTCCGGCTTATTCAGTTTAAATCTCGCTTTGCCGTCCCGTATCTCCACCCATACGCCGATTGCCTTAAAGGCAAAACGCAGAAATTTATCCCCCTTAAAAGAAACAACTTTCTTCTCATCTTTAGATACTTCAATATGTGGAGTAGCGCTAAGAAGTTGCTTTAATGCAGAAATATCCAAATCAATTTTTACACCTTTTTCATCATAGGCAACAATACCGAATGTGTTAGATCTAAGCGTGTCTGTAATAATATAAGCCTCTCCCTCTTCATTAATATGCTCCATAAAGGGGCTACTGACATCAGGACTGACACTCAATAAGTACTTTCCAATCTTCACTGGATAGACAAAATCTGTCAGTACATTCTGATAGGCAAATTGAATGGATTCTGCATTCTTAAAGCTTGCTTCTAATCCTAATCCCGCTACTCCCACTAAAGATAGGAATTTTTCTAAAAACTTTAGTCCTATTCCCAATTCAAATTTGTCAGTCTCCAAACCTGAAATTTCTGCTACTGATTGGTCTTGGACAATTTCTGGGGGCTTGGGTTGATCTTCTATCACGAAATCAGAGATTTCTCCTAAAGTTTCAAGATAGCTATTGGATTTGGAAAGAGTTAAAAGCGGATTAATATTTTCTTTAGGTAATCTTACCACATTCCATCCTAACTCGTTTAAATGACTCACTGACTTATCTTTACACATTTTCTCCTCCCCATTTTCTGTTCTTAAAATTTCACTTTTCTCTTACCACGACCATCGCTTATCATAATTCTGTTGTTGTTGAATATACGTTTTTAACTGTTCCATCTCTTTCTTGGTCAGATTATTTTCCTTTGATTCATTGCTGCCTGTCCCTTTTTTGTCGGTTCCGGAAGGAGCAGTGCTTTTTTTAGGCTTATCTGATTTAATGGGATATTGTTGCGCATATGCATTGGATAACGCTAAAACCGAAGGGGGTTGAGGCTCAACTACTGATAATTGCGTATTCACAATTTTGTCAATAATCTTAGGATCGAGCTGAGGCTGCGAATCAATGCCCTTACCGGCGCCGAACGCCATAGAAAAAACAATCAGCGAATTTAGGATGCAATATATAAATCGCTGCAATAAGGGAATAGAGTTCCGCATGGAAATCATTATAAGCAACCCCAGCAAAAAACTGATGCCAAGTGCCGACCATTTGAAGCTTATTGCAAATGCAGATGCCAATGTTAAAGAAACACTGGCTGTTAATCCGCCTGCAATGCCGGGCGTTAACATCGATTTCGGATTTAAAAAATCTTTCATGTCAGGCATACAATCCTCCCACTTAGAGTAATCTGCAAGATTATATCTTGCCTCACGTTATTCGATCTCAATAAGGCATGCTCTTTCCTTATCGTTGAAAAACCAACCTAATTTTTTTAACAAGATAACTCACAGATTGGATCAATCCGATATTGTGAACCATATACCTCATCTGATGCAGCTGTGCATCCTCCTCTGCAATCGGCTCGGAGCGGACATTGACAGTCGAGGCAATCTGTCGGAATAGTCTTCCAGGAATTTTTGCATTTCTGTTGAGCAGTAATTTCCACAATCTTTTACTCTTTTACGCCGTACTGAATTCGTTCATACCTTCCCTATAAGTTCGGCTGCAAGACATGCAGGCCTTTATATACCACATTCCCCTTCCCCAATGTAAGCTACTCATTTGAGTAGGGGGTAGATTCGATGTCAATTAATCGAGCAAGCGTTTCTGCATGGCGATGCCTACGGCGTGTGTCCTATTTGAAGCTTGCAGTTTACGCAGGATATGCTTTATATGAAACTTTACAGTGTATTCGCTGATGGTATAAATGGCGGATATTTCGAGGTCGGTTTTGCCGTCTCTCATGCGCTCCAAAATCTCTTTCTCCCTGGGGGAGAGAATACTCCTCGATACAAAAAACGGGACGGTTCTATTTATTCTTGTCTTCATCTTTCTTCGGCCTCCCTTTCGGTTTTATTATATCTTCGATTTTATACTCCTTAGTTATCATCCGCTTAAGGTCAGACTCACTTTTAGACATTAGTCCTAAGCTGCCAATTTAAATCCGTCATTACCTATCGCCTATCGCCCTAAGTCTGTCGTTTTTACCTCAAAGTCAGGCTTTCCTTCGCGTATTTGACGATCGGCGAAAGGAAAAACTCTATTATCCGCCTTTTATTTGTCTTCACTTCTACCGACACGCTCATTCCGGGCGCTACGGGTATATACCTGTCGTCCGCATAGATCTTCAATTTTTCGATAGTTACCTTTATCTTATACACGGGACCTAACTTTTCATCCTCGAAGGCATCCGGGCTTATGGCCGTTACCTTACCTTTTACGGTGCCGTACTTCTGAAACGGAAATGTATCTAACTTTACCTCCGCCTCCTGCCCGACTTTTAAAAATCCTATGTCTTTATTTAATGCCGTCGCTTCTATTATAAGAGGCGTCCCTTCAGGCACTACCGTGACCAAGGGTTGGGCAGGAGTTACCACTCCTCCCACAGTGTATGAGGCAAGTCCGTGAACAGTGCCGTCAACAGGAGAGCAAAGCCTTTCGAGTTCGTATTTCTTCTTTGCCTTTATCGCCTCTCCTTCTATGGCGCTGATGCTCTTTTCCCTGTCCACTATGTCCGTAAGTATTCCCTTCTCCCTTTCCTTTTTAAGGGCGTCTAAATTTTTCTTTGCTTCTTCGAGGCTGTCTTTAGCCTGACTTACCAGTTTCTTCTGCGCTTCACGCTCCTGCTCCGCCGAATGAAATTCCATCTGCTTGTTAAGCATATCCATCTTCGAGATGTATTCATGCTTATAGAGATCTTTGTATGCCGTTTCCTGTTCTTTGAGTATCGCGAATGTCTTTTCGAGCTTCGTTAAAATCGCCCCCGCCGCATGCAGGGCGTTTTCTCTCTGCGCCGCTACAAGCCTTAAGGCGTCTTCTTTTGCCTTATACTCGGATTCCCTCGCCTCTTTAAGTTTTGCCTGCAATGCGCCGATGCCTTTTGTCTTTCGCCCATTGCCTATAGCCTCTTGCCTATCGCCTGTCGTGTTGCCGTTAAGTTCCTGAATAAGCCTCTCTCTGTCCATCGTATAAATGGACAACGCCTTTGCGGCGCTCAACGCATCGGCCTGCTTTATGGTAGGGTCGAGTTCTATAAGTATCTGCCCCTCTTTTACCCTCTGCCCTTCTTCCACATGAATAGCCCTTATGACTCCCGTTTCCATCGGTTGAATTACTTTTACTCTTCCGTCGGGAATGACCTTTCCGCGCGCCACGGCGACCTCATCCACCTTGCCGAAATACGACCACAAAAAAGTCAAAATGACCATCGCAAATATCGCCCATATCAACACCCTTCGAGCGGGAGAAGGCGGCGTCTCCTCTATCTCGAGCGCCGGAGGCAGGAACTCGTATTCAAGATTGTCGCCCTTAAAATAATCCTTCACTCGTTTAATCATTGCCATTTGCCTTTAGCCGTTAGCCTGTTTGTTATACATATACTGATATAACCCATTCTTGCCCATCAATTCCTCATGACTGCCCGATTCTATAAGCTCTCCCTTGTCTATCACCATTATCTTATCCGCATTCCTCAATGTAGAAAGCCTGTGCGCTATTATTATCACTGTCCTTCCATGACACATCTTTTTCATGTTCCTCTGTATAATACTTTCGGATTCGTAATCGAGAGCCGACGTTGCCTCATCGAATATCAAAAGCCTCGGATTAGTAAGAAGCGCCCTCGCTATCGCTACTCTCTGCCTCTGCCCGCCTGAGAGCGCTGCGCCTTTCTCCCCGACCATAGTGTCGTATCCTTCGGGCAGTTCGAGGATAAAATCGTGCGCCCCTGCCAACTGGGCGACCCTGATAATATCCGCCACGCTTGCGGACGGATAATGTATCGCTATATTGTCCCTCACGCTTCCGTTGAAAAGAAAATTCTCCTGAAGCACGACGCCTATCTGCCTTCTGAGCCAAGCGGGGTCCGCGAGAGATATGTCTATGCCGTCTATGAGTATCCTTCCCGATTCGGGAATGTAAAGCCTTTGGATAAGCTTTGCAACTGTGCTTTTCCCCGAACCGCTCCTTCCCATAATGCCTATAGTCATTCCGGGATCTATATCGAACGACATGTTTCTCAAAATCTCGGAGCCGTCAACACGGTATCTGAAACGCACGCCTTCAAGCCGCACGTTCCCTTTTATCGCGGGAAGTCTCGCCTTTGTAGGATTCATTGCAGGCTCGGGCTTTGTGTTGAATATATCTCCGAGCCTCTTTATCGAAAGCCCTGTCTGCTGAAATTCCTGCCACATCTGCACAAGCCTGAGCACCGGCTCTATCACCCTTGCCGAAAGCATCTGAAAGGCTATAAGCTGGCCTACGCTCAAACTACCGTCTATCACGAGATGCGCTCCTACCCATAAGATGACTAAATAAGACGCCCTGTTTATGAATTGTCCCAATGCCCCGGCAATTCCGGACAACTGATATGTCTTAAAGCTCGACCTGATATATCCTGACAGAAGCCCTTCCCATTTCTTCTGCAACTCGGGTTCGAGCGCAAAAGATTTTACGGTCTGCATTCCTGTAACCGCCTCCACAAGATATGATTGTGCATCCGCTCCCCTGTTGAATCTCTCGTCGAGCCTGTGCCTGAGCATTGGAGTTATAAGGGCCGAAAGCCCCGCGAAAAAGGGCAGCGCGGCCAATGCTACGAGAGTTAATACCGTGCTGTAAAAGAACATTACAGCTATGAATATGACCATGAACATTACAGCTAGCACTGATGTAAGCGGCGCTCCCGTAAGGAAGTGCCTTATGTTCTCAAGCTCTCTTACCCTCGCTACCGTATCTCCTACCCTTCGCACCTCGAAGTATCTGAGAGGCAGTGCAAGCAGGTGCTTGAACAGCCTTGTTCCCAATGTTACGTCTATCTTACTTGTAGTGTGGGTAAAGACATATGTATAGCTGATGCTCAAAATCGCCTCGAACAAGGCTATTGCCAATAATCCTATGGCGAGGACATCGAGGGTGGTCAATCCCCTATGGACAAGGACTTTGTCGATTATCACCTGCGTAAATATGGGCGTAACGAGTCCGAATATCTGAAGCACTAACGAAGCTATCAATACTTCCGATAGTGGTTTCCTGTATTTCCATATCGCGGGGATAAACCACTTGAGTCCGAAAAACTCCTCGGATTTCAGAAAACTGAGGCCGCGATGAGATAAAAGAATAATGCGCCCATGCCATTGCGCTGTAAACTCTTCACGCTTCAGAATTTTGGGTTTGTTCTCTGACGGATGAAGCATAAGAAGCTGCTCGCCCTCTATCTTTGCAATTATTACAAATTCCCTATTGCCTATAGCCTCTTGCCCATTGCCTGTTGTTAGTTCCGCGATAAATGGAACCGGCAGCTTTTGAAGCCTTTCGTATTCAACGCTCGCCGCCTTTGCCTTAAACCCGAGTTCCCGCGCGGCACGCACAATATCGGTCTCGTTCATGCCGTCGTTTCCAACGGCAAAGGTGTGTTTTATCTGCTCCGGCTCCGCAGCCGTGCCGTGATACTTGGCGATCATCACAAGGCAAGCCAAGCCGGTATCTACCCTTGGTTTCTGGTCATCGGTATGTTGTTCGGAATTTAGATGTTCTTTTTCCATTCATCCCCTTTTATATGACAGCAGGGCATTGTATTGAAGCGACTTGGGCAGCCCAAGCATGGCATGGATGCCTAAGCGGGCTGGCTTAGCTTCGGAGAATGGCTGGATGCCATTCGAGAATGAAGCGGAAATACAATGTCCTGCTGTCATAATTGCCTTTAACCTACCTTTTATTTATTCGGCTCCCAGTATTGAGCTAATACCGTTTGAACCTCCTGCGACTTTTGCTGTATCGCGTCGCTCCAACTCATGCCGTTGTCAGAGCCGAATGTGGCCATTGCCTGTATAAGCTGTTCGACCTTTCTGTCATCGAGATGCCTTCCATTGGATGCCCTGAATTCATCGATAAGATATTCCTTATCATCTCTTTCGTGTCTTCTGCCCATGCCGCTTTCGTCCCTCCAGTTCCAGTCCTCTATGGTAATGCTGTCCGTGCCTCCATTTATCATTACTTCGAGGTTATCGCCGGAGCGGGAGAATATAAGGTCAAGAGGGTTTACGTCGAATTTTACTATGTCGTTGTCATTGTCCCAATCGCATTCATGCCTGTCCCTATCACCTGCCTTTACGGTATCATGCCCGTCTCCGGAATTGAAGATGATGGTGTCTTTGCCGTTGCCGGAGTATATGGTGTCGTCTCCTTTTCCGCCGTGAAGCAGATCATATCCGTTGCCTCCGTAGAGCGTATCGTCTCCATTGCCGCCGTAGAGTTTGTCATCTCCGTTGTTTCCATAAAGTGTGTCGTTGCCCTGCTCTCCGTAAAGCCTGTCTTTGCCGTTGTTGCCGTAAACAGTGTCGTTGCTTAGTCCGGCATAGACGCTATCTCCGCCCTGATATGCATAGATTGTGTCGTCATGTCTTCCTGTTCTTATGACATCGCTTTTTCTTGTGCCGTATGTGGTTTTTTGTTCGATGATAAGGTCGGAGGTGTTCATTATGTTTCCGTCTGCAAAGGCGATGGTTTCAAGAGGGATGCTTCCATCGGAATTAAGGGTGATGTCAATACCTTCTATTGTTTCGTTGCCTTCTGCATCGAGGAGGCGTAGATGCGCTACTCCCTGTTCTATGCGGATGATTGTGTGGTCAAAGTCAAGTCCCGCGCCCATTTGAAGGGTGTCCGCTCCTGATTCGTCATCAATGCTGTCAAGGCCGTCGCCGATGTTGTATTGATAAATATCGTTGCCTGTTCCAGCAGTTATTACATCATTGCCTGCGCCTGCGTTAATTATGTTGCTGCCTTCTCCTGCATCAATATAATCATTGCCGCTTCCGCTGTTTATGACATCGTCTCCTGCTTTTGCTGAGATTGTGTCGTTGCCTTCAAATGTTGTGATGCGGTCTACTACATTAGTTCCGTTTATGGTGTCGTTTCCTGAACTGCCTGTTAAATCAAAACCTTTATCTATCAATTGGCTGTATGACAGGCTGGTTCCATCTGCGAACTGGAAGTTCTCTATGGCGTGTGCGCCGTAAGCGTCATCGGGATTGAAGTTGTCGATATGGATCTCATCACCCTCATTTCCGGTTTTGATTAATAGGGAACCGAGGCTAAGGCTTAATGAATCAGGGGTAATGCCTTGTCCGAAGACGAGGGTATTGCCTTCGTTTGCAGTGGCAGTATCGTTGATTCTGTCTATGCCGTCGCCGATGTTGTAGATATAGGTGTCGTCTCCTTCTCCGCCATTCAGGACATCATTCCCTGTGCCTCCGGTAATGGTGTCGTTGCCTCCATCGGTGTTGACGATGTCGTTTCCGCCTTTTGCTTTGATTACATCGTCGCTTGCGCCGGTGTTGATAATGTCGTCGCCTTCTGTGCCGGGGTCGAGGAGGTCCCTGAGGGCTATCTGCGTGCCGTCGCTGAATTCGATTGTTCTGATGTTCGGATTGTCGGAGTTAAAATCGAGGATGTTGATCGCGTCTCCGCCCGCGCCTATTTGTATAGTCAATACATTGCCGTCTTGCGTAAGCTTGAGATCGTCCCGTGTAACTCCTTCTCCGAATACGATGAGGTTGCCTTCGGTATCGGTTGCAATATCCTGAATGGTGTCTATTCCGTCGCCAAGGTTGAAGACGTAGGTGTCGCTGCCGCTGCCGCCGATGAGTTCGTCATTGCCTGTGCCGCCGGTGAGGGTGTCATTGCCGCCTTTTCCTTCGAGTTTGTCAAAGCCTTCATAGCCGTAAAGTCTGTCTGTTACATTAGTTCCTTTGAGCGCATCGTCTCCGAAGTCGCCCTGCACTATAAAGGTGTTCCGCACAAGCTGTTCATAATTGATGACCGTGCCGTCAGCAAACATGAATCTTTCCACTGCATGTGTGCCTACATCTGCCGCCTCGGGATTAAAGCCTGTCAGATGCACTTCATCGCCTCCTATGCGTATGATGAATTTGCCGTCCTTATATGTGAGGTTGTTCCTCATGTCCGCAAGTCTTATGCCTTCGCCGAATACGAGTGTATTGCCTGCGGATGCTGTTGCCGTGTCGTCTATTACGTCTATGCCGTCGCCCTTATTGAATTGATAGGTGTCGTCCCCTTCTCCGCCTGTTAATATATCGTTTCCGGCTCCTCCGGAAAGGGTGTCGCTGCCTGCATTGCCTGAGATGCGATCACTGGTTGCCGTGCCGGATAGGGTATCGTCTCCGCTTCCTCCGATGATGTCAAAGCCCCTGTCTATCAGTTGGCTATAAGTAAGCAGTGTTCCGTCCGAGAACTGAAAGTATTCGATTGCATGAGAGCCATATGGGTTTGCCGCATCGAAATTGGTGAGATGCACTGCCTCGCCCGTATTGCCTATATTGATGATAAGAGTCTTTGCATCAGGGTCATGGCTTAGGCTTAAATCAGAAGACGCGATGCCTGCTCCGAATATTAAGGTGTTGGGCTGCATCGGAGTTGCTTCATCATTTATTGTGTCTATGCCGTCGCCATGATTGAAATAATAGGTGTCATCTCCTTCTCCGCCTGAAAGCATATCGTTTCCGGCTCCGCCTTTGAATGTATCGTTTGTGTTTGTGCCTGTAAGAGTGTCATTTTCAGCAGTGCCGTTGAAAGTGAATCCTAATCTGATGAGATCGTTATAGCTCATAACTGTGCCGTCTGAAAATCTGAATTCTTCTACTGCGTGTTGGCCGTAAACGTCATCGGGGTTGAAGCCTTCCAACCTTAGAGCGTCGCCGTTATTGCCGACATTAATAATAAGGGCATTCTGTTCGGTAGAGAGTTGGATGTCGGAAATATTTATGCCCTGTCCGAATTGGATGGCATTGCCCGCGCCTTCGGCAGCCTCATCGCGGATTGTGTCTACTCCGTCGCCTAAGTTGAAGACGTAGGCGTCATTGCCGCTTCCGCCGTCAAGGGTGTCGTTGCCCTGCCCGCCTGTGATTACATCATCGCCGCCGCCTGCTGTAACATAGTCTGCCGCGCCGGTGCCGGACATCATATCTTCGCTTTCCGCGCCTGTTGAGCCGAAGCCTTTGTCTATCAGTTGGCTGTAGGTAAGTATTGTGCCGTCGCTGAATTCAAACATCTCCACTGCATGAGACCCGTAAACATCTTCAATATCAAAATTATTCATGCGGATGCTGTCGCCGTTACTTCCAACTTCGATAACGAGGAAATTGTTGTCTGCCTTAATGCTCAGGTCGTCCGGACTAATGCCCTCGCCGAAGACAATGCGGTTGCCTTCCTGAGAAGTAGACAGGTCGTTTATGTTGACAGCGCCGTTGCCTAAGTTGAACTGGTAAGTGTCGTTGCCTGTGCCGCCGATTAAGGCGTCGCTGCCGTTGCTTGCGATAAAGGTGTCATTGCCTGCGCCTCCGTTTATAACATCTCTCGCATTTGTGCCGGTTAATGTGTCGTTGCCGGAGGTGCCGTACTTCTCATTTGCATATCCCATAGCCTTTATATCCGCAGGCGTCAGGATTGTGCCGTCGCCAAACTTAAACTGTTCCACCTTATACGAATCATGGGTAAAGAAGTCCGCTACGGTTATCTGATCCGCAGTGCCGTTGATTTTAAGCACCAGGCTGTTTCCAGACCTCGTCACTGCAACATCTTCAGGCAGTACATCAGACGCTATCTCTAT
>Ga0209317_1000862_pt1 | contig 31925 bp, 31 predicted proteins | sample RifGroB2_FD_183994 | JGI IMG/M metagenome (GOLD analysis project Ga0209317, IMG submission 183994) | Soil microbial communities from Rifle, Colorado, USA - Groundwater B2 (SPAdes) (version 2) | ecosystem: Environmental > Terrestrial > Soil > Unclassified | place: Rifle, Colorado | collected...
CCCGCCGATCTCGAAACCGCCGACTTTGGCCAGGATATCGAGGCCGTCTTTGGCATTTGGTTTATTGACTTCCAGTGCCCGTTTGATCACCGAGATCTTGTGGTCGAGCTGAGCATCGTCGAGGCCTGTGCCTCTGCCGGTCAGCTCTTCGACACTCTTCCCGGTGCAGACGGCGGCAATGGCGGTCGACGGGGTGGTGTTGCCGATGCCCATGTCGCCGGTACCGAAGAGATCGAAACGGCCGGAAAGTTCATCGGCGATTTCGATACCGGACTCGACCGCTTTTTTGGCCATGGCCTTGCTCATGGCCGGGCCGACGGCGATATTACCGGTCCCGAGGCCAACCTTTTTGTTGATGATCTTTTTCGCCTCTGCGAGCTCCCGGAGATCGGCGGCAACCCCCATGTCGACGACAAAAATCTCGGCTCCGGCCTGGCGGGCCAGCGCGTTGATCCCGGCCCCGCCGCGCACGAAGTTGTAGACCATCTGCGGGGTAACTTCCTGCGGATATTTACTGACATTTTCCGCCACCACGCCATGGTCCCCAGCCATGGTGACAATGGCCTTCCTCGTTATCTCGGGTCGGATGGTGCGGGTCATCCCGGCGATGTCGATGGCCAGATCCATTAAATCCCCTAAGGCCCAGTGGGGGATAGCCAGATTATCCAGACGGCTTTTTGCCGCTTCCCGGCAGGTACTGTCCTGGGGGAAGATCCTTTCCAATGTTCGTTCCAAAAGGCTCATAATCGCTCTTCCTGTCTTGTGTTGTTTGATTCAACAGACCTTTTTAAATACAGCGGAATGCCGCAGCTGACCAGAACCACTTCCTCCGCCTTCCTGCCGATTATCTGATTGCAGGTGCCGATAAGATCCCGGTACCGGCGGGCAAGCGGATTGTCGGGCACGATTCCGAGTCCCACCTCGTTGGTCACACAGATGACCGTACCGTCGTATTTTTCCGCCTGTCGCAGCCACTCTTCGCACAACTCGCCAATCCGGAAATCGTCGATACTCTCGCCGCCGTCGGAGGCGGTAAAGAGCAGGTTGTTTACCCACAGGGTGAGGCAATCGATCAACACCACTGCAAAACCGGCTACATCATCGGTAAAGAGAGCGGCGAGTTCTGTCGGCCGTTCGACGGTCGCCCAGCCCCTGCCGCGTCGCTCATCCCGGTGTCGCTCCACCCTTGCCGACATCTCCTGGTCCAAATTGGGGCAGGTCGCCACAAAGAGTCTTTTGGCTGAAATGGATTCGGCCAGGGTAAGGGCAAAGGAGCTTTTGCCGCTTCTTGCCCCGCCGGTTATCAAAATCAACTTTGCCATTTGTTCAGCCTTATTCAGCTCTTGAGATTGAACCCGGTAAGTACGCTGCCATCCGAATATACCTGAAGCGAACAAAAACTGCCCGGCTGGACATCGAATGCCAGATATTTTTCTGCGGGCAGGCCCAGCATGAGACAGAGCAGATGGCGAATGACTCCACCGTGGGTCACCAGAAGAAGCCGTGGTTCGGGCGCCGCCAGGATCAACTCCCTGCAGGCGGCCACCCGCTGCCGGAAGCTGGCCACAGACTCCCCTGCCGGAAAACGAAAATTCTCAGTATCTTTTGCCCAGGCATCCACCTGAAGCGGATCACTTTCTGCAAGCTCGGCGAACCGTTTTCCTTCCCACCTGCCGAAATCGATTTCCCTGAGCGAGTCGTGGTACTCGCGAGGGCAGCAGAGGCCCAGCCTCTCACAGGACTCGCGGCATCGCAGCATCGGACTGCAGAAAATGCGGGTGATGTTTTCTTGCTGTAAGATGCCGGCGGTCCGGCCGATCTGCAGGCTGCCCTCCGCGCTGAGCGGGACGTCGGTCGAGCCGATATAGCAGCCTTGCCGGCCGGTATCCCCATGGCGCAGGAGAAAGACGGTTTTATTCGACATCGGAAAGCGGAAATTCCTTTCGTGAGAAGTTCGTTCGGGTTAGCCGTGTGCCATTCAAGCTGTTTCAATACTCGAAATATCGAGCAGAATCAATGAGCAAAAGTTTCCGGTAATGCAGCGCAACCTTTCGTTGCGAGAGAATATTCCTTGACTTGTCCGGCTGTTCGAAGAGACAATGAACATGAATCGCAGTCGCCTGCGGCCGAGAGTTCCTGACAAGATGACCGATATCGACGCATCCGGAAATGAACCGACTTCCTCCCCGTTCCCTTGAAAATGTAATGGTTCCTGTCGAGACTGTGGTGGTCGATCACCGGGGGATGGTGCTCTTTACCTCAGGTCACCTTGCCAGCAATAACGCGCACCCTGTGCCGCAAGAGATGGAAACGCCTCTTGCTTCCATCCTTGAACTGTTTTTGTTGCCGGAGCATTCCCGCGAGCTGGCCGCTCTCCTCAACGATCCCGGCACGACGCGATTCAGCAGGAACTATCTTACCGCAACTCCGCCAACGAGAGCGATTACCGTCAGCGGGTCGCTCTTTCACCCGGACTCGGCAGAACGGCAATGGCTGCTCACCATCCAGGATGTCTCTTCGTGCCATGCCATGGGCAAAAGACTTGGCTCTCTGGAAAGGGAAATGGAGGCTATCCTCCTGTCCCAGGCTGAAGAACTGGAAGAGGCCACCGCTTCCCTCATTGAAACCAATGTCGCCTTGCGTAAGGAAATAAGGGACCGGCAAACCGTGCTCGAAGCCTTGGGCGAGAGCGAGGCAAGATTTCGAAATCTTACTGAAACAACTAGCGATTTCATCTGGCAGATCGATGACGAAGGCCTATATACTTATGCCAGCCCTAAAAGTGTAAAACTGCTGGGGCTGGAACCGAATCAGATAGTTGGAACGCTCTTTTTTCCCTGGCGGCATTCGTCTTCAGGCGAAGAAACCGGCAAGCCCAATAGCGGCTTCTCTCTCGAGTACAGCTACGTCCGGCAAGACGGCCAGGAGGTGATTGTCGAATCAAGCGGCGAACCCATCCACTCCAAGCGAGGCGAAATCGTCGGCTATCGCGGCATTGATCGGGATGTTACAGAACGACGGGTCTACGAAATAGATCTGAAACAGGCAAAGGAACTGGCGGAAACAGCCAACCATGCGAAAAGTGAATTTCTGGCCAATATGTCCCATGAGCTGCGAACGCCGCTTCATGCGATACTCAGTTTCGCCAACTATGGCGAAAAGAAGATAGAAAGCGCCACTCGCAGCGAGCTGCTGCGCTTTTTTCAACAGATCGCCACCTCGGGCATGAGACTCATCCCGCTCATCAACAGCCTTCTCGATTTGGCCCAACTGGAAGCCGGCAGAATGAAGTACGCCTTTCGGGATCACGACCTGATAACGGAAATAAAGTTGGCAATCAATGAACTCACCCCGCTCGCCGAAAAAAAAGGACTGGAGATGCGCATTATACCGCCGGAAATCACGACCACCGCCTTCTTCGATCAAGGGCGGATCGGTCAGGTTATCCGGAATATCCTGTCCAACGGGATAAAATTCAGCGACCCGAGCACCACCATAAGGGTTGCCTTTACGCAGCATATGCAGTCACCCAATCGAATAATGTTGCGGACCACCATCAGCAACCGCGGGATAGAGATTCCTGAGGCTGAACTCGCCGCCATCTTCGATAAATTTGCCCAGAGCAGCAAGACCAAAAGCGGGGCCGGCGGAACGGGTCTGGGGCTTGCCATCTGCCGGCAGATCGTCGAAGACCATCGTGGCAAGATCTGGGCCGATACCGGCGCGGATGGTGCCACTCGCTTTCACTTCACCCTGCCGCTCATGGCAAAAAGTGAAAAATCGGGAATAATAATCGATAAAAAGAACCGGGATCCGGAAAAGTGCTGGAAAAACACCTAAAATGGGACGAGCCATAAGTTTTACTCAAAGAGTAGGCATGATGGAAGTAAGTGGCATTCTTATCGTAGATGACAATGAAATCAATCGGGATATCTGTACCTTGAATCTCGAGCATATGGGGGTTCCGCTCTATTACGCGGCAAATGGTATCGAGGGACTGCAGCAGGCGAAGGATAAGCAACCCGATCTGATTCTGCTGGATATCATGATGCCGGAAATGGACGGTTTCGAGATGCTCCGGGGATTGAAGCAAGACGAGAGTCTCTCGCACATTCCGGTATTGATGCTCACCGCCAAATCGGAAACGGCAAGTGTAGTCAAGGCCCTGGAAATCGGCGCCAACGATTATCTCCGCAAGCCGTTTTCGGAGGAGGAGATGGTCGCCCGGGTGAACACCCTCCTCCGCAACCGTTACCTGGAAAAGAAAATGGCGGAGGATCTCGCTGCCGGTGCCATGATGCAGCAGAAGTTTCTGACCGACTTCCTGACTACCGAGAGCCTATGCCAGAATGCCGGCCTCGGGGTGCAGATATTCAACCGTCCCTATTCGACCATTTCCGGCGATTTTTTCTATACCTTCCCCCGGCCGAGCGGTGAGCTCGGTTTCTTTATCGGCGACAGTTGCGGGCATGGTTTGCCGGCTGCCCTCATCTCGATGCGGGTTATAGGTTTTTTGCAGCAGCTCGCGAACAGTTCTCACTCCGCTGCGCAAATACTGACCCTGCTCAACGAGGACATCTGCGGAATCATGCCATTGGGGCGGTTTGTTGCGGCCTCCGTGCTGATTTTCAAGGGCGAGGAAGTTATCATGAGCAATGGCGGCCAACCCTATCCGGTCCTGATGTCGCGAGACGGGATCGTCGAAATCGAACACGACAGCATGCCTCTAGGTCTCGATTGTCACTGCAACTACAGCGAGACCACCTTCCGGTTTGCCAAGGATGATAAACTCTTCGTCTATACGGACGGCATTACCGAGACGATCGACAACCGCCAGCAGGTTTATGGCAAGGAACGGTTATTTGCCTGCCTGAAAAATGCCAAGGCCTCAGCTTCCAGCCGCGTATTTCGCCAGGCAATTCTTGAAGACATCACGATTTTCGCCGACGCCGAAATGCCGGATGACGACCAGACCCTGATTGTGTTCGAAAAAAAATAGCTTTTATTCCCGCCGTCTCCAATCACTTAAGCCTCAAAAAATCAAAATACTGCTCCGGTCAATTTGTTATAGCGATAGGAAAATGATACCATTGATCCGAACAACCTCATTGAAGCTGTTGTGCTGCAGCAGCAAGCCATTGAGGATTCCAAGACAACAAAACTATTATTCATGAGAAGAGTCTCGGGAGTGTCTGAACTCTTGTGCGGGGGTATTATCGATGGGGCAAATATCAGTAAGCGAGGGAAGAGTCTGCATCATCAAGGTAGGAGAAATGAATTCCGTCAAGGAGGGCCTTGAACAGATCAAGAACGCCTTGATTGACTTCACCACCAGCGACAAGGTGCAGGACAGCAAACTTGACACCTATATTTTTGTCGATTTAACTCCGTTCAATATTATTAACTCAAGCCTGATCGGCATCCTGGGTTCGATAATCATGGACCCGAAGATCCAGCTCCTGGCCCTTTGCGGCGTGCAGCCATCCGTCGCCGATATCCTGAAGCGCTTTGGCGTCATCACCGACGAAGGGCGAGCGCGAGTCTATGCCAGCTCGGAAATAAAGAATAACTTGAGCAAGGTTTTTACCTTCAATACTGTGGAAGAAGGATTGATGTGTCTCAATCCCGCCTGAAACTCGCCTGCACCCTTTCCGGGGCAAAACATCTCCCGGGAGATTGGCTTTATGGTTTGATTTTCTGCGCCAGTTCGTCGGAAAGCGCCTGGGCGGCGGCCAAGTCTTTGCCGGTTAAAGTGGATTCCAGGGAGGTTCTGGCGGCAAGCGCCGGCCGGTGGCCGTTTGCTGCAGCCAGATTCAGCCAGGCATAGGATTTCTGCAGATCGCTGTCCTTAAAGCCGTTGCCGGTGTAGTACATGATCCCGACATTATACTGGGCAACGGCCAGTCCGTTGTACGCCGCCTTGACAAAGAACTCGGCGCCCTTTTCCGCATCCTGTTCGACACCCTTGCCGACCGTATACATGAAGCCCAACTCGTTCTGGGCTTCTTTATTGCCGCTTTCCGCCGCACGAGTATACCATTCCACGGCTTTTTCATAGTTTTTCGGCACACCCGAACCGAGCAGGAAGGCCTGGCCGATGATCTGTTGGGACTCCGGACTGCTTTTGCCGCTCATGGCCGCCTGGTGGAGAAACTTGAAAGCCATTGCCAGATCTTTTTTGGCGCCAAGGCCCTTGAAGTACATGCCGCCACTGATGTACTGGGCTTCCGAATCGCCCTGGCGGGCTGCCTGAAGATAGAGTTGCAGGGCCTTGGCATAACTCCGTTCGGTGCCAATTCCCCGATAGTAGTTCCTGGCCCGGTCCTTGAGCGATTGGAGCGATTCGGCCGCAAAAAGAGTGCCGGCAAGACAAAACCAAACCAGACCCAGGGCAATGGCCTTGCCGACGAGATATCTTATCGATGGTGCGACCATGGCTGATAAAGACGGTTACTTATCAATACCGGCAAGCAGATCCCGGGCAAAATCGAGACTTGGGTCCAGGGTGAGAGCAAGAGTCAGAAATTCGGCGGCCATAGTGTTGTTACCCAATTTGTGGTAGTTGACGCCCAGGTTGGCGTAATCTATCCCCGATGCCGGATTCAGATCTACCGCCCGCCGAAAATGCTTGATCGCCTGTTCATACTCCTGGGTTTTGAAGAAACACACGCCAAGGGTATTGTGCATATCCGGCCGTTCCTCGTCCTCAGCCAGTCCTTTACCCAGCACGTCGATCGCCTCGTTGTATTTGCCTACGTCTTTCAAGCACTTGCCCATGTAGGAATAAATATAGGGCAGATCTTCCGCCTCCGGCTGCATCTGGAGCGTCCGCTCAAAATGGTGCAGGGCGGATTCAGGAAAACCCATATCCGAGAAGTTGCGGCCGCGATAAAATTCAAGGTAATAGGCTTCCGGCAGCAATTGCTCCATCTGAGACAATTTTTCTTCGAGCAGTTCCGAGTCGGAGACCCGCTCGACTAGCAACTTGGCGGCAAAGAGCCCAACATCTTTAATCATCGACCGTTCCCGGAAATGCGCCCCCGGAATGATGGTGTACAGCGCAGGGATCTCAAGGCCGCTGTGGGTGACGTCGATCATCAGGACTTCCAGGCCGATTTTGTTGAGCGCGGCGATGCAGTTTTCGATTTCCATCCGGATATTGTTGTCGGCGAGGTTGGCCATCTCCTGGATAGTGACGGTATCCGGCGTCTCGGTAACGTAATCCACTTCTTCCATGGAGAGCGGTTTTGGCAGGCCTGATGCGACGTAATTGGAGTTGGTGTTGAAATCGCCGGCAAGTTGGGCGATCTCGGTGATGGCCCGGATGAGGGCCTTCTCGGGATCGGGGGTTGTGCCTGCGGTATAGACGATTTCGCTTTTGCCCGGGAAGGTCGATCGATCGATGGCGAGGGCGCCGACCGTGCAGACTCCCGTGTCGAGGCTGAAATCGTTGAGATACAGTTCGATATTCTGCGCCTTGAACTTTCTCAGCAGCTCTTTGGCGACACCATCCTGAACCGAGTCACAGTCGATTTTCGGGGTGACAAGCTTCTGATGATTGACAACCGAACAGACATGACGCTCGACGATTTCGCAGATCCCCTGCAAGGCCGCTTCCTCAAGGGTATTGCCAGCCGACGGTCCGTTGAATTCATTGATGGCGAAAAACCAGGAAAAGGGAATAAGGACATCCTTCCCGGTGGTGATGTTGGTTCCCCACGCCCACTGCATGGGAATATTTTCCAGCAGCTGACTCAGCAGCTCGACGCTCGAGTGGGTATCGTGCACGGAATTCAGCAGATGCGTAAGGTCGAGCACCGGGTATCCGGCTTTGATCATGGAGGCGTAGTCGCCGTTCAGGAAATTGCCAGGATTGCTTTTATACGAAAAAAATGAAAACCGCTCCGCCAGTTCCATGCACGCCGAGGCTTCGGCCTGGATGGGAGAAGCGCCCTTGCCCATCTGTTTTTTCGTGCCGGTAAGGGCCCGGGCGTCATCGCCGCAGACACTGAAGTAGACCGGAATATCAAGACGGCCGTTATCGATTCGCCTTACCTCGCCCAGGATCTTCAGGTCGAGACCGGCAACTTTTGCATAAAAGCTCTTCAGGGTTTCTTCGGGGGTGATGGCCTTGTCTTGGTCTATGGTGAATTTCTTGAAACAATCTTTGAAAGCAACAGATTTTTTTTTCATCGGTTATTCTAAAAATGGAATAAATAAAAAAGCGGGCCGGAATTCCCAGCCTCACCACTGCAAAAACCCATCGGACAAACAACAGCTGCCGCTTGCTGCCTGGGCAAAAAGCTCCTCATTCATTTCTACAGGAGCAACTATCATAGTTTTTTCGGTTATCATCAAGAAAGCGCTCTCGTTCCGTCCGTTCTGCCTGAAAACTCCTTTTCAAGCCATCGCAACCTCTCCGCGAACGCATCTGTTGCAGTTATCGTAACAGTCCTCTGCATATCGTCATGGAGTTGGAGTTCAAGCGACAGCCTTTCCTGCGGCAAAATCCTCTCCGCCTGTTTCGACCATTCGATTACGGTAAGGCCGGCAAGGTAGAAGTATTCGTCAAATCCCAGATCGAGGGCATCGGCTTCATCGTGCAGGCGATAAAAATCCATGTGGTAGACCGGCAATCTTCCTTCGTATTCATGAAGGATGGCAAAGGAAGGACTCGTCACGTAACAATCTTCAGGGACCCCCGCTCCCCGGGCAATTGCCTGGGTAAGGGTGGTTTTTCCTGCACCGAGATCGCCATCGAGACAAATAACGTCTCCGGGAGTTGCCGATTGCCCAAGGAGGCGGCCCAATTTCTCCGTATCGGCGAGTTGTCTCAACAGAAATTGTACAGAATACACAAATTACCCCGAAAAAAAATAAGAAACTGCAGACAATGATATCTCATTTTTCTGATAAAGAAACCGGATTGGCAACACTTTTTGCGTGAATAAAAAAAACAAACCCCGTTGCAGGTGCATCGTCGTGCACCATGAAACGGGGTCAAGGAACAAATGGCTATGGCTCGCTTAACTCGTGTCTAACTCATTTTGCTGACATTCTCAGCCTGCAGCCCTTTATCGGTTTTGGCAATTGTGAATTCAACCGCATCTCCTTCTTCGAGGCTGCGAAAGCCCTCTCCCTGAATAGCGCTGTAATGCACAAAGACGTCCGACTCACCGTCGGGTCTCTCCAGAAAACCATACCCTTTGCTCGCATTGAACCATTTGACCTTTCCCTGCACCCGATCAGACATACAACAAGCCTCCCCGAATAAACAGACCAAATATCGTATGTCCCAATCTACTCAACCCGGCCTGTATTAATAATAATGGTCCCATCTGTTAGGGATCACACTGAATGCGTATCAATAAAAAGAGGTAAAAGTCAAGAAAAATGATGCATTGGATGCGGAATCCGAAAGGTTGATTTTCAGAAAGTTTCGAGTCTTATTGATTTTTTATCCACCAGGTCATGAGCAATTGGAACGAATCGTAGTAGAGGGGCAACGTCGAGGGCATGGAAAACTTATCGTGGTAACTCAACCGGTGCACCGCCAGATACCAGTTCGGCACGAGATAATAGCCGAACCAGAGGACCCGATCGAGTGCCCGGCAGGCAGTGATAAGTTCTTCCTTGCTTTCGGCGTAGATAATTCTTTCAACCAGAAAGTCCACGGCCGGGGATTTGACGCCGGCAAAGTTTTGCGAGCCTTCTTTTGCCGCCGAAGATGAGTGCCAGTAATTCCTCTGTTCGTTGCCGGGAGATTGCGACTGGCCGTAGCTCTGGACAATCATGTCGAAGTCGAACGTTTTCAGCCGTTCCGAATAGAGGGAATAATCGACGCTCCGGTATTCCGCCTGAATTCCCAGTTTCTGCAGGTTTTTGACATAAACCGCCATGACCCGCTCAAAGGTCGGGGAGGAGAGGAGAATATCGAAGGCAAAACGCTCCCCTTGTGCATTGGTCAGCTCGCCGTTCTCTACCCGCCATCCGGCTTCTTCAAGCAAGCCTTTGGCCATGAGCAGATTACGGCGCATTCCCTCAGGTCCGTCAGCTACCGGCGGGGAAAGGGCTTCGGTAAAGACCTCCGGAGGGAGCTGGTCCCGGAAGGGTTCCAGCAGTTTTTTCTCCGAGTCGTCCGGCAGGCCTCTGGCCGCCAGGTAGGAATTGCTGAAGTACGAATCGCTTCGGGTATATTGGCCATGAAAGAGCGAGGTGTTGATCCATGCGAAGTCAAGAGCAAGTCCCAGGGCCTTTCTGACTCTCCTGTCCTGAAACAAGGGCTTTCTGGTATTCATCAAAAAGCCCTGGATCCCGGCATTATTGTTATGAGGGAAGGTCTTTTTGATGATCGACCCGTCGGTAAATTTATTGCCCCCCATGTCTCTTGCCCACTGTTTGGCGATATTGATCGAGATGAAATCGAATTCCCCTGCCTTGAATGCCTCCAGGGCAACTGTCTGGTCTTTGTAGTATTTGACGGTTATCTCGTCAAAGTTGTACATCCCCCTTCTGGTCGGATGGTCTTTTGCCCAGTAATGGGGATTTCTTTTGTAGGTAATTGTTTTGCCGAGGTTGAATGATTCCACAACATAGGGACCTGAGGCAATGGGCGGAGTGAGCCCGCCGGCTCCAATCTGACCCAGAGGATGCTCCGCGAGAAATTTCTTCGACATAACCTGGAGTTGTCCGGCAATCATGTGCAATTCCCGGTTGGGTTTCTTAAAGATAAATTTGATTTTGTATTCATCCAGGATTTCCGAGGCCTGAATATCTTCGTAATAATAGTTGAAATGGGGATGGACAAGATCGCTTTTGAGCGTCGCCAGGGTGAACGCCACATCTTCGGCAGTAACCGGGGAACCGTTGGAAAACGTGGCCCGCCGGTCGATGGTGAAGGTGACGGATTTTTTATCGGGGGCAATCTCGATATCGGATGCGAGCAGACCGTACTGGGCAAAAGGCTCGTCGAGACTTGACACCGCCAGCGGTTCATAGACCAGCGCTTCCAGCCCGAGCGGCGCTTCCCCTTTCAAGGTAAAGGGATTCATCTTGTCGAAGCTGCCGATATCGTGCAGCACCAGCCTGCCGCCTTTGACTGTATCGGGCGAAGTGTATTCGAACCGGGTGAAGTCCGGGCCGTATTTCATTTCACCGTTCAGGGTTACTCCATGGGCGGCAAAACAGTCGACGGCCATGGAAGTAATGAAAAGAACAGCAAGAAGGATGATTCTGCCAAAAGCCATCGCCGTACCTCCGAACATCATGGGGTTTCGAACCCTGCGGCCGCTGCGGGCAACGCTTCGCTGCCGCACCGCCATATTAAATTCTCGCCAGATTACCATTTTTTGTGTAGTGTGTCTAACTCTGCAGTCTGGATAACAATTTTAAAAAAGCCCGCCTGTTTTTCAAGTGCCGGGCATGACCGTACCTGTCCTTCTTTCCACCGGAGTACATACCATGGGAAAAACCATAGCTGAAAAGATATTCGCTGCCCACCTGCGTGACAAGCCTTCACCGGATAATGTGGTCCTCTCGCTCGACGTGGTGATGTGTCATGAGATTACCACTCCGATCGCCATCATGGACCTGGTCGAAAAAGGCATGGATCAGGTCTTCGATCCTGCCAGGATCAAGGCCGTCATCGACCATGTCACGCCGGCCAAGGATTCGAAGACCGCAACCCAGGGGAAAATCATGCGGGACTGGGCAAAGCGGCATAATATCAAAGACTTTTTCGACATCGGCGAGAATGGCGTCTGCCATGCCCTGTTTCCGGAGAAGGGGTTCGTTCGGCCCGGCTACACCGTGATCATGGGCGATTCGCATACCTGTACCCATGGGGCTTTCGGCGCGTTTGCCGCGGGAGTCGGCACCACCGATCTCGAAGTGGGCATTTATAAAGGCGTCTGTTCGTTCCGGGCGCCGAAGACTATGCGGATCAACATCACCGGTACCTTGCCTGCCCGCGTCACCGCCAAGGATGTGGTCCTCGCGGTCATTAAAAAAATAACGGTGAATGGGGCAACCGACAAGGTCATCGAGTTTGCCGGCCCGACCGTAGCAGCATTCGGCATGGCGGCCAGAATGACCCTTTGCAACATGGCCGTGGAGGCGGGGGCGACCTGCGGCATCTGTATGCCGGACCGGGTGACGGCTGAGTATCTCTGGCCCTTTATCAAAGACGAGTATTCGAGCATCGAGGCCGCGGTGGATGATTACCTGAAATGGCATTCCGATGCAGATGCTGAGTACGCCCAGGTGCTGGAGATGGATGTCAGCACGCTCGCACCGCAGGTGACGTTCGGCTTTAAGCCCGACCAGGTGAAGGATATGACCGAGCTGGCGGGCACTCCCGTCGACCAGATCTATATCGGTTCCTGCACCAACGGCAGGATCGAAGATCTGCGCGATGCCGCGGAAATCCTGAGAGGAAAGAAGCTTGCCAAGGGAGTACGCGGAATCGTGACCCCGGCCACGCCGAAAATATTCAGTATGGCCCTGGACGAGGGCATCATCAAGATTTTCATGGATGCCGGCTTCTGCGTGCTCAATCCGACCTGCGGGGCATGTCTTGGCATGAGTTCGGGAGTTCTTGCCCCGGGCGAGGTCTGTGCCTCTACTACCAATCGGAACTTCAACGGGCGCATGGGCAAGGGCGGCATGGTGCATCTACTCAGCCCGTTCTCGGCAGCGGCTGCCGCGGTAACCGGCGTCCTCACGGACCCGCGTGACGTATAAGAATTTTTCATTTACAGGAAAAGTTGCTATGAAAACATTTGGCGGTCCGGCTGTCCTGCTGGACAGAAGCGACATCAATACGGATGAGATCATTCCGGCAAAATATTTGACCGAAATCTCGAAAATCGCCTTAAAACCCCATCTGCTGGAGGATCTGCTGCTTGACGGCAAGCAGTTCGATTCGCAGTCGGCGGCGATGCAGGCAGCACGGGTGGTCATCACCAGGGCCAATTTCGGCTGCGGCTCGTCCCGCGAACATGCCGTCTGGGCATTTGAGGTCAACAATATCAATGTGATTGTTGCCGAAAGCTTTGCCAGAATCTTCCGGCAGAACATGTTTAACTGCGGCATTCTGGCGGTTGAACTCGGCGGCGGTCAGATTGCCGAGCTGTTCGCCATGCGGGGCAATATCGCGGTCGCCGTCGATCTCGTCAAAGACCGGCTGACAGCTTCATCGGATGATCCGACGCAGGCGGCTGTAGTCTGTTCTTTTACGCTGAATTCTTTTGATAAGGAATTGGTCTCGGCGGGAGGCTGGTTGACGTACGCCGATCAAAAATACTGATTCTCTGCAATTACTCGTCAAGGGCCACCGTTATCCGGTGCCTTGACGGGTACAACTTCCGAACCGGGCAGTACTCAGAGGCCGCAGGCACGCAACTGCTCGATTACCCTGCCCTGCTCTTCCGTCAATTCTTTCGGGACCTTGACCCCGATCTTCACATAGAGATCTCCACGTTCGCCCAGAGGGCCGACCGGCAGGCCGAAGCCCTTCAGCCGCAAACGCGAATCGTGAGTTGTACCCGGGGCGACTTTTACCATGAATTTCTTGCCTTCCAGGGTTTCCACCTCGATAGTGGTGCCGAAACACGCCTCACTGAACGAGATAAGTTTATTGATGATGAGGTCATCGCCATCCCGGGTGAAGGTATCGTTTGAGGCGATATCGACTTTCAGATAGAGATCGCCGGGTGGTCCGCCATTGCGTGAAACCCCGCCCTGCCCCTGCAGTCGCAGTTTTTTTCCTGCCTCTATCCCTTTAGGGATTTTCACCGAGACGTTCTGCGAATTGCCGTTTTTTCTGAGCGTAATCGTCCGTTCCGCACCGTTTAGAACTTCTTCCAGGGTGACGGTAATCTGGTAGGTCATGTCCTGGCCTTTTTCCGCGGCCGGATGACATCCGCCGCCGCAGCCGCCGGGATTGCCCTGATTGAAAAACGAGCCGAAAGAATTGCCTCCCCCCATGTTGGACCGAAAGTGAGCGGATTGTCCCCCTGCGCCAAAACCGAACTGGCGCAGGATGTCATTGAGGTCGAAGCCCCGGAAAATATCCTCCTGGGAATAACGTTGGTGAAAGTTCGCGGAACCATACAGATCGTACTGCTTTTTTTTATCAGGATCGGACAGTACGGCGTAGGCTTCATTGATTTCTTTGAACTTGGCTTCGGCTTCCTTGCCACCGTTGTTTTTATCAGGGTGATATTTAAGCGCAAGTTTTCTGTACGCTTTTTTTATCTCCGACGGGGAAGAATCCTTTTTTACCCCCAAGATTTCATAGTAATCCATGGTAACGATCCAGCGAATAATGACCTTATCAAAAAAACTTAAGCATTTGGTGCCAAAACAATATGAATGGTTAGATATTCAGTCAACTTGTTTTAACGGGCGAAGGGTATCGACAAACAAAAAAGGAGTTGGTTTTCCAGGGAAAACCATACTCCTTCTGCTGTTCTGCGAACCGACTATCTAAAAAGGGACATCCTCGCCCGTGCTGCCACCACCCGTCATGCCGCCGAATGGTTCGGGCGGCAAAGGCGGCTGATCGTAACCACCGCCGGCGGCGCCCTCACTTGCCCGCGGGGTGAGACTCTGGACTGTTAAGGCGACGATTTCGGTGGTATACCGATCGATGTTATTCTGATCTTTCCATTTGCGGGTCTGCAGCCGGCCTTCGACATAGACCTTATTGCCCTTGGAAAGATAGTTGCTGCAGAATTCGGCCTGTTGGGCCCAGACGATAACTCGATGCCATTCGGTTTCATCCTGCACATTGCCGTCTCGATCCTTAAATTTGCGGTTTGTGGCGAGATTGAGAGTTGCCACCGCAGTTCCGCTCTGGGTGTAACGGATCTCTGGATCGGCGCCTAAGTTTCCGATTAAAATAACTTTATTTACCATGAGTTCATCCTCTGGAGTTGAAAAGCCAAATGGGACTGATGTCAGATGCAGTCAATATACGATAGAATAGAGAAAGGACAAGATCAATTTTACCGACAAAGCGAACAGATTTGCAGCGCGTATCACGCGCTCTCGCGGACCGTTCGGTCGAGCATGATCGGCAGGCCGCCTTTTTCTCCCGGCGTAAAACCCATCACCTCACGCCAGATCTCATCGCTTTCCATGCAGAAATAGATGCAGGTTGTCTCGCTTGCCCGTTGTTTCAACCGTTCGTAAATGAATGTGTAGAGCGATACCCGGTGTGGACGAAAATACCTGGATTTGGCATCCAGCCCCTGGACAAACTCGTGGAAATAGATCCTGGTTCCCGGAAAACGGCGGATCCCGATTTCTTTTAAAGTGGGAATGAAGCGGAGTGCCCCGAGGCTGATCCAGGCAATGGCTTCGGCGGGCACGGCCGCAAAAAGCCTGTCGATGGTTTCTTGGTAGCCGGACTGCCATCCGGGATGATCGATGATCGGATCGAAATGAAAGGCCAACCGATAGCCCCAGGCCGCGCATTGCTTTGCCGCCTCGAGACGTTCTGTGAGTGTTGCCGAGCGGAGTTCGTGTTTCATGATCGCCGGACTGTTCAGGGACCAGGCGACGATGGTTTTCCCCCGATGATCGAGGCCTTGCAGATGGTCTATGACCGCACTTTTGGTTTTCAGTTCGAGAACGGCGTTGCTCATCCTGCCGATCAGCGGGACGAGCGTCCGGCTGAGACAGGTCAACCGGTCGATGGCCAGGGAGTCGGTAAATTCGCCGGTACCGATCCGGAACAGGCGTTGCGGATTTGCCGCGAGCTTTTCTTCGAGTTCGGCACAGAGATCCTCGGTGTTGACATAAAACGTCAGCCAGGGCGTGTTCAGGTAGGCCTGGAGGATACAGTAGACACAGTCGATCGGGCAGTTGGTGCCGGTATTGAGAACCTGATACTCACAACATTGATACTCCCGCGTTCCCGGACAGGGTTTGAAAAACACGCCGCGATTGCGGCAGAGAAACAGCTGCCGTTTGCCGGCCGTCAGGTTCTCGACAAAGTCCTCATCGAGGTCGTTCGGCTTCTGCCGTTCCGGGACAACCGACCAGGGCAAACCGGCTCGTGCCAGAATAGCCCTGGTGGAGGCGAGGTCCAGGCACGATTCTTCAATATAAATCCGGTCGATAAAACGGGATGGATCTTTCCACGTCATGACAATGTCTTAATATTGTTAGAGTTGCCTTTTCACTGCAGGACTCACAGCCATTATTTCCGGGCCAGTTCTCAATGATACATTATCTCTGCCTCACACGTTTCCGGCAAGAGTTTCAGCCGCCTGGGTATTGCCATGGATCGCAGGTAAATGATATAAAATGTATTACATATGGCGTTATGTGTTATCTATACTGTATACTACAAAATTTTTAAAATTACTCCTTCCCGAGCGGAAGATTACTGTTTTTATAACAATGGTTTGAGAATGGCCACTGAAATATTGATTAATGCGACAAGCTATGAGGTTCGACTTGCGCTTGTCGAAGATGGAAATCTCAGTGAATTCCATATGCAGAGGCCGACGGAAAAAGGTCTGATGGGCAATGTCTACAAAGGCAAGATTGTCAGGGTGTTGCCGGGGATGCAGGCTGCCTTTGTCGATATCGGGCTAGAGCGTACCGGATTTTTGTATGTGGACGATGTCTGCGTTTCTTCGGAAAACCCGGAATACAGCCCCTGCATAACCGACTGCGCCCAGACCTCCATCCGCGCTCAGGGACTGCATATTGAAGATATTCTGAAGGAAGGCCAGGACATCCTGGTGCAGGTCAGCAAGGATCCTATAGGAACCAAGGGGGCAAGGCTCACCTGTCATATCACCCTGCCCTGCCGAAATCTCGTGTTTATCCCGATGACCGACCATATCGGTGTCTCCAGGAAGATCGAAGACGAAGAGAAAAGACAGCAACTGAAGACGCTGATCGAAGAGATCCGCCCCCAGGGGACCGGTTTTATCATGCGGACCGTCGCCGAGCATGCCACGCGGGAAGAGTTGGAAGCCGACATGGAATTTCTCCTGGTGCTCTGGGACGATATTCTCGATAAGTCGCTCCACATGGAAGCCCCTTGTCTCGTGCACGAGGATCTTGACATCACTCTTCGCTCCATACGCGATTTCTTCACCACAGATGTCGATTCGCTAGTCATAGATGATTCGGTTGCCTATGAAAAACTCCTGGCCCATGTGAAGACCTTTGCGCCGTTTCTGGTGGATAAGATCAGCCTGTACCAAGAGAGCACCCCGCTCTTTGAAGCACACAATATTGAGGTGGAGATCTCGCGGGCCATCGAGAAAAAGGTCTGGCTGCGTTCCGGCGGGTATATCATAATCGAAAGCACGGAGGCCTTGTCGGTCATCGATGTCAATACCGGCCGCTACGTCGGCAAGAGCGATCTCAACGACACCATCTTCAAGACCAATATGGAGGCGGCGGTCGAGATCGCCTACCAACTGAGACTGCGCAATATAGGTGGAATTATTATCATCGATTTCATCGATATGGAAGACGATAAACACCGGGAGGAACTCTATTCGACCTTCAAGGAAGCCGTCAAAAAGGATAAGAGCAGAATCAATATCCTGAAACTCTCGGAGTTCGGCCTGGTCCAGATGACCAGGAAACGCAACAGCGAAAACCTCCACCAGCTTATGTGTGAACCCTGCCATTACTGTTCCGGCGAAGGGATGGTCAAATCCCGAAGGACGATCTGTTATGACATCTTCCGGAAAATCAGCAGGAATTCCAAAAAACACAAAGGCAGTACTATAACTCTTCGGGTCCATCCCCGGTTGGCCGACTTGCTGAACAACGAGGAGGAGCAGACCAAGACCCGAGTTGAAAAGGAAATCGGGAAAAGAATAATCATCGCTCCCACCAAAGATCTGCATATTGAGAAATATGAAATAATATGGCAGAGATAGGAGAAACCTACTTTTCCCATAATACTTAAGGATGTGATTCAAATATGGCATTTTCAACCAGGAGAGGGCCTACGGGCTCGCGGTTTTTCTATGGTCTTTTGTTTGTCGTACTGGCGATAGTCGGGACAACCGTTTTCGTTCTCTTTTTTGAGATGGGCAAACCGGTAGTCAACGTTGAAAAAGTCAGCGACCACATCGGCAGAAAGGGCATCATCAACTATTCCGTTCGTGATACGAAAAGCGGCCTGCGGAGCGTTACGGTCTCAAGCTCCCAGGGCGAGGTCAAAAAAGTTCTCCATGCCGTTACCTTTCCCAGAACGTCCTCTACCGGCGCAGTCGGCCCCCACGAGGATGCGAGCCAAGTAACCTTTGACACGAAGACCGAAGGCTTTAAGGACGGCCCGATGACCATTACCGTCGAAGCGAGGGATTTTTCCATGTGGGGATGGTTCTCCGGCAATAAGACCGTGGTGACAAAAGAAGTCAAGGTGGATACGGAGCCCCCGCGGGTGGAACTTTTGCATAATGAAAAGTATATTTCGCCGGGCGGAACTGGTATTGCCATCTATCGGCTGAATGACCAGGAGATCGTCCACGGGGTATCGATAAACGGACGGCTTAATCCGGGCTTTGTTCTTGATGAAGGAAATAATGAGGTATACATCAGTTATTTTGCCCTGCCGTACGATGCGGAAAAAATCGAGGCGCTGGCCGTAAAGGCCGTCGATAAGGCCGGAAATGAAACGAGCGTGACTTTTTCTTCGATTTTTCAAAAAGTGGCGCAAAAGAAAGACTCGATCTCCGTCAGCGATAGTTTTCTGCAGGAAAAATTGCCGGAATTTCAGCAACATTATCCTGAAATGAAAGGCGACTCGGTAGCAATGTATCTCTTTACCAATAACGAGGTTCGGGACAGGAATAATGCCAAAATTAGCGAACTCTGCCGGACTCCGCTGCCAAAGCGGATGTGGCGGGGAAGCTTCTCCCGTATGGCGGGAAGCTCTCGTGCCGGTTTTGCCGACCACCGAACCTACTACTATCAGGATAAAGCAATCGATAACCAGGTTCACCTCGGCATGGACATCGCCTCAACCCAAAGGGCCGAGGTCCGCGCCGCCAATTCAGGCCAGGTGGCATTTGCCGGATATCTGGGAATCTACGGCAATCTGATTCTTGTCGACCACGGGCAGGGGATATTCAGTCTGTATTCCCACCTGAGTCAGATGAATGTTGCGCCGGGCGACACAGTCGATCAGAAAACGGTTATCGGCCTCACCGGCATCACCGGGATGGCAGGAGGTGATCATCTCCATTTCGGCATGCTGGTTAACGGCGTGTTTGTTACACCGAAAGAGTGGTGGGACCAGCACTGGGTGGATGTAACTATTGAAGAGCCGATCAAGGATTTAAAAAATCTCAAGCCTTGATCGGCTTGGCTTTACAGCGGGGAAAAGTCAAGAACGGGACCGATGATGGATAGAAACGCAGGACCGATATCAGTCGTCGATGTCATAATCGGGATGGCCACAGAGGGAACAGCGAATGGTCTGATCGTTCCGATCAAAAATCCATTCCCATTTTTTGGCCGTGATCATCTCTTCCTGTTCAACGCCGCAGGTTATGCAAACCCACTTATCCCCTTCTTCTGTTTCAAATAAATGCATGATGGTTTTCCAGTTATTGAATGAATGGCTGCATAGCGGCCTGTAGGAGCGAAAAATATCTCGCCCTTTTGCAAGATTAACATGAATTTCTGCCAGGGTTGTTGGACTTTGCCTCGGCAGCCTTTGCAACAATGAACAGCCTATTCAAAACACCCCGACTTCTCTACAGTTACCTGGCGACGGAAATGCTTGCCCCTTTTTTCGCAAGCTTCGTCATTATGAACTGTGTCTTTTTTTTGGTCAAGCTTATTCCGTTTCTGAACTTTGTATTGGAGCTCAATATAGGACCTGCCGATTTTATTCGACTTTTCTCCTATCTCTTTCCCAATATCTTCCTCTATTCCATTCCCATGGCGGCAATGATGGGGGTGACCATCGGCTTTGCCCGGTTGTCGAGCGATTCTGAAATTCTGGCCCTTAAAGCGAGCGGCATCAGCATATATCAGATTCTGCCGCCGGTAATTATCGTTGCCGCTCTTATTGCCATGCTGACCAGCTATTTTTCGATAAAATTGATACCGCTCAGCGAAATATCGATGAAACAGCTCACCTACCAGCTGCTGAAGGAGAAAATCAACGAGGGAATCAAGGAACATGTTTTTACCGAGGCCCTGGGGGATGTCGTTGTCTATATCGATAAAATAGACAAGACCACGGGAGAATGGCAGGACGTCTGGGTCTCCGATATGCGTGGGGTTGAAAATCCTGTCATTACCATGGCTTCCACCGGTTCGATGACCAGCAATATCTCGAACATGATGGTTTCCATCATTCTCAGGAATGGCAGCCTCCACCGTCCGAGCAATGAAAGCGCCCAGATCATCCAATTCGAGCAGTACCAGATCAACATTCCGCTTCAGCCGCCTTCCGGAAAAGCGACCAATATCAAGAGGACGGCTCTCACCATGCGTGAATTATTGGAAGAAGCGCGAGAAATATCGGAGAATACCGTCGAAAAGCGCAAGGTGCTCATAGAGTTCCATAAACGGCTCGTCCTGCCCGCCGGCTGTCTCATCATCAGTCTCATCGGTCTGCCTCTTGGGCTGCAGGCAAGACCGGGGAAGAAGGCGATCGGCATTCAGGCGGGGCTTGCCATCTTCGTTCTCTATTACATCTTCTTCACTTTTGGCAAAACCATGGCGGAGGAAGGCCTGTTGCCAATTGTTCCGGCGATGTGGCTCCCGAACGGTCTGTTCTTCTGCCTGACGATTTTCTGGATATTCAGAATCAGCAACGAGCAGGCACTGATTCCCGAACCGGTGACAATGTTGCTGAAAGCTTTGGGGCAAAAGATGTCGGCGCCGCTGGCCCTCGTCTTCAACCGACTGATGAAGATGAAAATCTTTGCCCGACGAACGACGGCCGACGGTAACGAATTCAAGAACCAAGCGGCGAGAACTGTCGTAAAGGGCAACCCGAAGAGCAAGGTTTTTCATGTTCCCGCTTGCGAATATTACAATTGCAAAAATTGTACGTTGGATTTCCATGACGTCGAAGTTGCCCTTGAGTCAGGCTTTGAGCCATGCCAGTTTTGTGCAGATCTCATCGATGACTACCGGGAATCGGTGAATCGGCATGATCCGGGCGATAACTCATAACATTTTGCAGGGAGACTTATGAAACTGCCCACCGCTCTTGAAATGCAGAAACTTGATCGTTCGGCCACGGAAGATTACGGGATTCCCAGCATCGTGCTCATGGAGAATGCCGGGCTCGGCACCGTGCGCATGATGGAGCGGGAACTGGGCCCCTGCGACAACACCTTCGCTCTGATTTTTATCGGGCCGGGCAATAACGGCGGCGATGGTCTGGTAATCGGCCGGCACCTCCATCAGCGCGGCTGTCAGCCCGTTTTCTTTTTTTTGATCAATCCCGATAAGTTGCACGGCGATGCCGCGGTCAATCTGCAGATCATCAAAAAACTTAAACTCCCCTTCCATGTTATCGACAATCCCAAGCGAGTCGAAACCATTCCCATTCTTCTGAAACAGTTCGAGACCAGGGGACTGCCCTGCTACGCCGTCGTCGACGCCATCTTCGGCATAGGTCTCAACCGTGAAGTTACCGGCCATTTCGCCGATACCATCAATCTTATCAACACTTCCGGGTTTGCTCATAAAGCGCCGATCATTGCCGTCGATACGCCTTCCGGCATCGATTCGGACACTGGGAAGGTTCTCGGGACCTGCGTCCGGGCCGATCATACCGCGACTTACTGCTGCGCTAAGCCGGGCCACTTTGTCCATGGCAGTTCCGAATGGACGGGGAAACTCGAAATAATCGACATCGGCATTCCTCCCGAGGCCATTCAGCGGGCCGGTCTCACCACTGAGCTGGCGACGGTCGAAAGGTTCAGGAGAATTTCCCGTTCACTGCAGCGAGCCAAACCGTCCCACAAAGGAACCCATGGGCATCTCCTGATCCTGGCGGGGTCGACCGGCAAAACGGGAGCGGCCATCTTGGCCGGTCGGGGCGCCTTGCGAAGCGGGGCTGGGCTGGTCAGTCTGTGTGTTCCCAACAACCTCAACAGCATTTTTGAAAGCAGCCTGATCGAGGCGATGACCATTCCTCTGCCGAACAGTACGAATTTTTTATCCGTCTCCGATTGGGAGACAATCGCTCACTCGATTCAGGGAAAACAGGCGGTAATCCTCGGCCCGGGGATGGGTAGAGATCAGCGGACCGCGGAGCTTGTCATGCGCATCTATAAGACAGTCAGCTGTCCTGTCGTCATCGATGCCGATGGCTTGAATATCCTGGCGGAAAACCGGGAGGGCCTCCACCAGCCTGGCGGGCCCAGGATCTTTACTCCCCATCCGGGCGAGCTGTCCAGATTACTGGATAAATCGAGCGAGGATATCCAGGCCAACCGCATCGACGCCGCAGTACTGGGAGCCAATCTGTTCCGAAACGACGAGCATGATACGGTTTTGGTTCTGAAAGGGGCAGGAACGATCGTTGCGGGCAGCGACGGCACAACCATCATCAACACTACCGGCAATCCGGGCATGGCGACCGGAGGCATGGGAGACGTACTGAGCGGGATTATCGGAGCTCTGCTCTGCCAGGGTTTGTCATCGCTTGACGCGGCAGTTGCCGGGGTTTTCCTGCATGGGTCGGCTGCGGATATTCTCTACGGCCAAACAGGAATCGGCTTCACCGCTGCGGAGGTTGCCGATATGATTCCGCTTGCCGCAATGAGACATTCGATCACCAGTCGATCGGCCGCAAGCCGTGGAGCGTGAGATATTCATTGCATTTCCTGAATACACCCGAACCGAGGAAGCCCCTATGCGCCGACAAGGGCGAAGGATGACTGGTTGCCAGGATGAGGTGTTTCGCCGGGTCGATCAGACAGGCTTTCTTCTGGGCAAACGAGCCCCAGAGCATGAAAACGACGTGCTCTTTTTGCCGGGCTATGGTCTCGATGATATTGTCGGTCAATCGATGCCAGCCCAGATTGGCATGGGAGTTGGGACACTTGGCGATAACCGTGAGGCTGGCATTGAGCAGGAGTACCCCCTGGCAGGCCCATCTGGTCAGGTCGCTGTCGATGCTTACCTGCCTGCCGTTGTAGATGCTGTCATTGATTTCCTGCAGGATGTTGCGCAGGCTGGGCGGCACAGGTATGCCCTTTTTCACCGAAAAGCATAACCCGTGAGCTTCCGGGCCTTTCCCGGGATGTTCATTGAAATAGGGATCCTGCCCGATGATAACTACCCGCGTGGCCTCGAGATTGGTTTGTCGCAACGCGGCAAACACGTTTTCACGGGCCGGAAAAACCTTACGGTTCCCGACATTGCCGTAGGCGAGCCGGATAAGTTCTTTATGCAGCCCCTGTCGCATGAGAGGGACACATTCCTCCCACAGGAGCGATTTGATCGCAGTCTGTTCTTCCATCTTTTTTCTGTCTGCTGTACGCCCAACCGTTCAAAAATAGCTTTTACAGGTTCTGCCGCAATGTCAAGGTTACGGTCTCAGCCGGCTTTGGTGCCGTCCTTGGCTTGATAATGAAGTTTTCTGATTATCTCAACAATTTTTTCGGTTTCGTATGTTTTGGGAATTGCACAGGTATTCCTGATATGTTGACCCATACCTTTACAGAAACACTCCCTGCCGTCAAGAACCACAGGGATTCCGCCGTTTTTGATGAGAATGGCAATCCCCTTGTCCCCGTCTTGGACCTCTCCTGATACGATGATTCCTGATGCCCGTTTTTTAAAGATCGTGCTGACCGAGGCCATCAGAATATCAAGGGGCCCTCCGTTGACCGCAGTTTTCTGCAATCTCTGGAGTGTGAGCTGGGTACTGAAGGGCTTGAGCCGCATATATTCATGGCCGGAAACGATGTAACATGCTCCTCCTTCTATGTTCACCCCTTCCCTCGCCCGGACCACCTTCATTGCCGATATGGCACCCAGATATTCCGCAAAACTGTTCACGTGCTCTGAGTCTTGATGAATGACGGTTATCAGCGCTCCACCCATCTCCGGATTCAGCCGGGGGATGATTTCGAGGAGGTTGTAAAAACAGCCTTCCCCGCCGCCGATGACGGTAACGAAGGTATTTCTCCGAAACTGGGAGTGAGGGGAAACTGTCAGTTCAATGCTGTCACCGCAGTGGGAACAGACGATACTGCGAATGGGGTTGGTTTTTGAGCATGAGACAATTTCCCGTCCGCCGCATTCTTCACAGAATATCACTCGCCGCTCTTCATCGGCCGAGTCAGCCGGCGAATATGTCGACACCGGCTCGCGTGCCTTTACCGTGAGAGCGGCAGCGTTTCTCACCTTTTCAATGAGAATCTGTTTATGGGACTGAAGAGTCTTTTTCTGGAAGATGAAATCCTTGTAGATGAAATCCACCGCACCGTTTTTCAGCGTATCGAAACACCGGGCGGTTCCTTTCTCGGTAAGGCTGGAGAACATTATGGTCGGCGTGGGACGGTGGATCATGAGATGCTGGAGAGCGGTCATCCCGTCCATAAGCGGCATTTCCAGGTCGAGCAGAATGACCGACGGCTGGGTTTTGAGAAGTATATCGAGGGCCTCTATGCCATTCTGCGCCTCCCCGACAATGGAAAACTCGGGACAATCTTCCAGAAGATCCCGAAGAAATCGACGAAAAACGAGGGAATCGTCAACAATGAGAATGGAAGTCCGGGAAGGAGCAGTGGGCGCCGTCTGTTGCATAGAAGAATTAACCCGTCGCTCTACCTGAGTGAGCGGAACTCATATCGATCTTGCCTCGGGTTCCGTTTGATAGAGTTGATGTTTTACAATATACTCGAGCACTTCTGCAGGGATATCTCCTGTCGGCAGGAGACCCCTTTTGATCTTTTTCCTGATCCTCGTCGAACTGAATTGACCGGGAATAGTTTGCAGGATAAAGATTGTTTTCCCGCCAGATTCTTCCCGCCACGAATTATTTTGCCAGAAATAGCCGATCTTTTGCAAGAACTCTGTCAGCTGAGTTCGAGTATTGCCGTTGCGTAAGGCAATGACGATGTTCACCAGACGGAGAATATCCCGGTATGATTTCCAGGTGGCGAAGTCGAGGAAGGCATCTACCCCGATAATGAAGAAAAATTCGGTCTCCCCCGGGAAAAGACCACCAAGGACCCGCAAAGTATCGATGGTGTAGGAGGGAGTTGGCAGATCGCCTTCTATTTCAGTGCAGGTAAATCGGGGGTTGCGGCTGCTCACCAGTTTGAGCATGGCCAGGCGATGGGCAAATGAGGTGATTGGCGTCCCTATTTTATGGGGAGGGCTGGCCGACGGAATAAACAGTATCCGGTCGAGGTTGCATTCCCTGAGGGCGGCTTCCGCCAGTTGCAGGTGACCGGTATGAACCGGATCAAAGGTGCCGCCAAGCAATCCGATCCTGGAAGTGGTCACACCCTGACTTGCCCCTGACCGTATACAATGAATTTGCGGGTAGTCAGCTCCTCCAGGCCCATGGGACCGTAGGCGTGCAGTTTGGTGGTGCTGATCCCAATCTCCGCGCCGAGACCGAGCTGCCCTCCGTCGTTGAAGCGGGTGGAGGCATTGACCATTACCGCCGACGCATCTATCTCGTTTATGAATCGCTGGGCGGTGCTGTAGTTTTCGGTGACTATCGATTCGGTATGTTGCGAGCCGTACTTCATGATATACGCCTTGGCCTCTTCAAAGTCCTTGACGACCTTCACGCAGAGCACCAGATCGAGGAACTCGGTGCCCCAGTCGCTGTCGGCTGCCTTGATGACTCGCTTATCGAGAGATGTCGATTTTGTGCATCCCCGCAGTTCTACGCCCTTATCGATCAGGGCGGTGGCCAGGACCGGCAGCGCCTGGGCGGCGATCTCCTCATGAATCAATAACCCTTCCAGGGCATTGCATACCCCCGGCCGATGGGTTTTGGAATTGATGGCAAGCGGGACAGCTTTGGCGACATCGGCGTCCTTGTCGATATAGAGATGGCAGACGCCTTTATAATGCTTCAATACCGGGATTCTCGAATTTTGCGAAACGAACCGGATCAAGCCTTCGCCGCCGCGGGGAATGACCAGGTCGATGTACTCTTCCAGGGTCAAAAGGTGGCTGACCGCCTGCCGATCGGTGGTCGGAATAACCTGTACCACATCCTTGTCTACCTGCTGGGAAACGAGGGCTTTTTGCAGAATGTCGGCCAGCGCCAGATTGGAATGGATGGCCTCCGAGCCGCCGCGCAGAATCACTGCATTACCGGTTTTGATGCAGAGGGCTGCCGCTTCGACCGTAACGTTCGGCCGGGATTCATATACCATGGCAATCACTCCGAGCGGCACCCGCATCCTGCCGACCAGAAGGCCGTTCGGCCTCTTGACCAAGTCATCGACCTTGCCGATAGGATCGGGGAGAGCGCAGACTTCGTGCAGGGCCGTTACCATGGATTGCAGTACCGTATCGGATAAACGCAACCGGTCAAGCATTGCCGCTGAGAGTCCCTTTTGCCGGCCGTTTACCAGATCTTTCTCGTTTTCGCGCTGAATGCTCTCTTTTTCCTCGATCAGCAACTCGGCAACCTTCTGCAGCACCCTGTTTTTAGTAACTGTCGAAAGCACCGTGAGGGATGATGAGGCCACCTTGGCCCGCCTTGCCAGATCGGAGATTTGTTGTTCTATGGTTATCACGTAAGCCTCTTATCATCTATCATCCACTTCATGCCCAAGTGGTTACAGGATTACCAGATTATCCCGGTGCATGACTTCGTCGCTTTCTTTGTATCCGAGAATCTCGGCTATCCTGTCAGAACGTACGCCTTTTATTTTTCGCAGATCCCCGGAATCGAAATTCGTCAAGCCTACGGCAATGGGATTGTTCTGCCGGTTCACACATCTGAGGCAATCGCCTATTTCAAACTCGCCGCGAATCTCGATAATTCCAGAGGGCAGCAGACTTCTCCCCTTTTTTGTTATCGCAAGACAGGCTCCTTCGTCAAGGAGAAGCTCGCCATGGGGTTTCAGTACATAGGCTATCCACCGCTTGCGGCTTTGCATTTTTTCGGCGCTGGGGAGAAAAAAGGTTCCTACCAGTTCGCCGGAAAAGAGATGCTTGAGGATGTCCTTGCGCCGTCCGGGCCCGATAAAGGAACTGCCGCCGCCCGCCGACACCATTTTTGCTGCCCGGATTTTGCTCTGCATGCCACCTGTACCCAGCACACTCTTGCTGTTACCGGCCATGGTTATGATCTCTTCGGTCACTTCGGGGACGGTGTACAAAGCCTTCGCCTCTGGATCGGAGAGCGGGTTGCGGTCGTACAGAGCATCGACATCGGTGAGGCAGATGAACATGTCGGCCTCGATCAGGTTGGCGACGAGCGCCCCCAGATTATCGTTGTCGCTGAACCGCAGTTCTTCCGTCGATACTGTATCGTTTTCGTTGATAACCGGGATCACGCCGAACTTGAAAAGCGTCAGGATGGTATTGCGGACGTTGAGGTATCTTTTGCGATCGGCCAGATCGGAATGAGTCAGGAGTATCTGGGCGATTGTCTTGTTGTGTTTGCTGAAGGCTTCGTCGTAGTCATGCATCAGCCGTGACTGTCCAATTGCCGCCAGGGCCTGTTTTTCCTTGGTGGTCACTTCCTGATCGTCGCGGAAACGGACTTTTCGTTTTCCCGCAGCAACGGCACCGGAGCTGACCAGAATCACCTCTCTGCCGGTGTTGTGCAAAAAAGATATTTCTTTCGCGAGGTTATCGATCACTTCGTGGTTCAGTCCATCCTTTCCGGTAAGGATTGCGCTGCCGACTTTGACAATGACTCTCTTTGCCTTATCAAAAAGAGTCTGCCGGTAGTAAAGCCCGTCTTCCAATGCGATGTCGTTATCCATTGTTATCGAACCCAAATCATAAAAGGCCGTACAAGCGGTAATGCGCTTTTTCGTTTCATTCCGATAGGTCTTACCATCCGGAACCAGTGCGCCGACTCATTTTTTTCTTTGCTCAAGGGTTTCGACGATCTTTTCCTTGAGCAGGTCGATACCTTCGCCGGTGTGGTTGGATATACTAATAACACTTTGGTTAAGCTGTTGGAAATACATTTCCAACTCATGCAGTTCAGGGGCGTCTACAAGATCGATTTTATTGAGCACCAGAATCTGAGTTCGACCGGCCAGTTCTTCGCGGTATAAGGCCAATTCCTCGGCAATGATATGGTAATTGTTGCGAACGTTTTCATCAGCGGCATCCATGATATGCAGAAGAATGCTCGTTCGTTCGATATGTCGCAGGAATTTATGGCCCAGGCCGACGCCGCTGTGTGCCCCCTCTACCAGGCCCGGGATATCGGCAATGATACAGGGTTCATGATATTTATACTGCATTACGCCGAGTTGTGGTTCAAGCGTGGTAAACGGATAGGCCCCGATTTTGGGGTGCGCGGCGGAAAGTTTGGAGAGAAGAGTTGATTTGCCGGCATTCGGCATGCCCACGAGGCCCACGTCGGCAATGAGTTTGAGCTCGATCTTGAGCCAGAACTCTTCACCTTTGTGCCCCTTTGTGGCGACTCGCGGCGTTCTGTTGGTCCCGCTGGCAAAATGAGGATTGCCCAGGCCGCCGTCGCCTCCGGCAGCCGCCAGAAAGGTGTCGCCATCGGCGGCAAGATCGATCAGGAATTCATCCGTTTCGGCGTTTTTGATCACCGACCCGACCGGCACATCGACGAGGCAATCCTTGCCTCCTCGGCCGTGCATATCCTTGCCCTGTCCGTGTTCACCCCGCTCAGCTTTGAAATGGGAACGGTAGCGAAAATCGATCAGGGAATTCAGGTTGCTTTTCGCCCGGATTACGACACTGCCGCCTTTGCCTCCGTCTCCACCGTTCGGGCCGCCTTTCGGAACAAACTTTTCTCTGCGGAAACTGACGCAACCATCGCCACCATCCCCGGCTTTAACAAAAAACTTGGCTTCATCGATAAACGCCATGATTCAACCCACAGATTATTGAGGCTGGCTGGAAAAAGGCATACCGGAGCATGCCCTCCAAAAAAAAACTCGACCTTCAATTTGGCATTGAGGTCGAGTTCAACTCCTGGGCGAATCGCCGGGTAAGCGATTCCAGGAAAATCTTGCGGAAATCTCAGGCTACGGGATATATGCTGACACGCTTCCTGTCTTTGCCAAAATCCTCATAGGTGACCACACCGTCGACTTTTGCAAAAAGGGTATAATCCCGTCCGCAGCCGACGTTGGTCCCTGGGTGAATCTTGGTGCCGAGCTGACGGACCAGAATATTGCCTGCTTTCACGACCTGTCCGCCAAAGCGCTTTACACCACGCCGTTGACCACCGCTGTCGCGACCATTTCTCGAACTCCCACCTGCTTTCTTATGCGCCATTGCTTACTCCTTCAAGTCAAACGGGTTACTACACCGCTGTTCAATTAAAACCGATAACCTCAGTAGAGGAAATATTGTCAGGCCGAAATTGCTTCGATTTTCAGAGCCGTGTAGGATTGTCTGTGACCTCTGCGCAACCGATACCCGGTACGACGTTTTTTCTTGAAGACGATAATTTTCTTCGCCCTGCCCTGCTCGGCGATTTTGGCGGTAACTTTGGCATTTTCGAGAACCGGTTGTCCGACTTTGATCTCCTCGCCATCCACCACCATGAGAACGTCGTTCAGATCGATGGTGTCACCGACATTACCATCAAGCTTTTCAACCCGAACCTGATCTCCACACGCCACCTGATACTGTTTGCCACCTGTACGGATTATCGCATACATATATGAACCCTCTTTGAGTGAATCTTTCCAAATCGTTAGCTCAAAACTTCACAAGAACTAGGCATTTAACCCATTTGTGTCGCAATTGTCAACATCAACTTAACACGTGTTGATCTTTTTTTGTCGCAGGGTGAAGAATGCGAGGATTCACTCGTCGAACATCCTTCGATGGCGAAACGACTACATCGAAGGATGTTCGGGCTCGGCAAGTGATTTTTTCCGTGTTGCTACAATAACCTCAACCGGCAAATTCCAGACGGGATTTCTCTTTCTCGGAACGGATGACACAGGCCCGGGAAAAGGCGGCCTTTTTGCCGTGTTTGGAAATGGAAACCGAAGTCTTCCCTTGTTTGCCTTGATGCGTGACCCAACTCACTTCGTATCGGTTCAGCTTTTCATTGAGACGAACGCCGACAACGCCTGTACTGGAGTTGCTCACCGTGACCATATGCTTGTTGGTCCGGATCTTTCCAAGCTTTTTCTCCGTCTTGTCACGCCAGGATATGGCTGAGAGTAAACTGGAGTATCTTCCACCGCATTTTCTGTCGGAGAAAAATTTCGAGTGGGTTTTGCCGAGAAATCTGACACGGACGTACCAGCCATGGGTTCTTTTGGACTCTTGATCGATTCTCGCGATGTCCTTATGTTTCTCCAGGAGAATCTTTTGTTTTCTTTCGTCTTCCATAAACATACCTCAGTTTTACATACTTCAGTTATTAGGGGGGTAATACTATCTGCCTACCAGGAGCCGTCTTCTCGGCACCAACAACGTATTGTTTAAAGAATGTGCATTTTTACAAATCATGGTATCGTGAGCAGTGGATAGGCAAATGCACAAAACCTGACAACTGCCTGACAGCATAGCTACTTAGTTGGTCAGGAGCGGAAAGTCAATAATTATTTTTTAGCTGAGCGTAAAAATAAAATTGTTGTTGCAATATTTGCTCCTCCAGCTTCTTGGTACCACAATGTCGTATTACAACATCTTCTACAGAAAATCCAGCAAATGACTCAAGCACACTTCGAATTACAGACTCTCCTTGATACCATTCGTGCTCTGCGAGGCCCCCAGGGTTGCCCCTGGGACAGACGGCAAACCAGCTTAAGTCTGTTGAAGTACCTCAGGTCCGAATGCGATGAACTCCATGAAGCGATTACCGGGGACGACTCCCGCAATATGTGTGAAGAACTTGGTGACCTCCTTTACATTATTATAATGATTTCGGAAATCAACAAGGACCTAAATAAATTTGAACTGTCCGATGTACTGCACGACATCAATGAAAAACTCATCCGCCGCCACCCCCATGTCTTTGCCGGTGTAACTTACGAAAATGAGGAGCAATTGACAGCGCAGTGGCAAGCTATAAAAGCAGAAGAAAAGAGAAAAAATACTGTTTGACACAGTTAGATCCTATTAGTATTATAGTCCCCTTTTTATCGATAGGCAAAAACAAAAGCATTAATACCGAACTTATCGATTATTTTTTCACCCACCCTTCTCGCTCTCTGCCAGATAGCAAAGTGCGAGGGCCAAGAATGCGAAGTCTTTTGACTTCGCACAAACCATGAGTCCATGAGGAGGAACACATGCGAAGGTACGAAACGATCTTTATCATCCGTCCCAGTGCCGGAGAGGAAGAGATCAACAAAATCATCGAGAACACCAGGCAGATCATTCTTGATGAAAAAGGCAGCATCATCGAGCTGAACAAATGGGGCATAAAAAAACTGGCCTATTTGATTAAAAAAGAAAGCCTGGGCTACTATGTTTTCTGCGATTTTGCCGGAACACCCGCCGCTGTTGCTGAAATTGAAAGAAAATTCCGGATCGACGACCTGGTGTTGAAGTATCTGACCATCAAGACCGCCGATTCCATCAAAGAGGAAGAAATTGAGCAGGCAGTGTTGGCCGCAGAACAAAGAATGACCATACCCTCGGATAATCAAGATACTGACAGCGTCAACGACGATTCAGTTGAACTGGAAGCCGAAGAAACTGACGAAGAATAGCAATTTATCACACCTTGATTTTTGCAACAGGAGGGATATCCCATGGCACAAAGACCACAAAAGAAACTCTTTACCCGGAAAAAA
>Ga0209317_1000865_pt1 | contig 31821 bp, 29 predicted proteins | sample RifGroB2_FD_183994 | JGI IMG/M metagenome (GOLD analysis project Ga0209317, IMG submission 183994) | Soil microbial communities from Rifle, Colorado, USA - Groundwater B2 (SPAdes) (version 2) | ecosystem: Environmental > Terrestrial > Soil > Unclassified | place: Rifle, Colorado | collected...
GAAGATGACCGGCCAGACGGTGGGCGACATCTACTCCGAAGAGGTGCTGAGCGTAGGTCCCGAGGCGCCGGTGAGCGAGGTGGCGGACATCATGACCCGGGAAAGGGTTCAGGCGGTGCCGGTCGTGGAAGGACGGCGCGTGGTCGGCATCATCGGTCGCATCGACATGGTCAGGACCATGATAGGTTGACGCCGATGACGTGTGTCCATACCAAAAGCGGCGCCGAAACGGTGGCTCTGGGTGCCAGGCTCGGCCGACTGCTGGTGCCGGGCGATTTCATAGCACTGGTCGGGGAACTGGGGGCCGGGAAGACCCAGTTCGCCAAGGGGATCGCCCTCGGCTTGGAGGTCGATTCCGGGACTCCCGTCACCAGCCCGACCTACACCATCCTCAACATTTATCAGGGGCGGCTCCCTCTGTACCATTTCGACCTTTATCGCCTGAACGGCCCGGAAGAGGTCGAGGAACTCGGGTTCGAGGAGTATTTTTCCGGCGCCGGCGTCAGCGTGGTCGAGTGGGCCGAGCGTCTGGGGGATGATGTGCCGGCGCAGGTCCTGACGGTTTCCCTGAGCCATGCGGGTGCCGAGGGGCGGACTATCCGCTTCGAGGGGGCGGGGCCCAGGGCTGACGCGATCATGCGGGATCTCTTCCCCGCCTGATCCTGGGGAAACTCCGCATCCTCCTCCCGGTGTCAACTCCCCCCCTCCCACTGAACGGGAGGGGTTTTTTTGCGCCATATGCGGCCTAAAGGGAAAGTATTTCGCCGAATCCCCTGTATTGGGGCTCTTCGGTAAAAAAATGTTTTGACCGACAGTTATATTCTTGCTAATAAAGGTGGTTCCAACCGTCCGGGGGTAAAGACCGGGCGGATCAACAGTTAAAGTACAAGGAGGACTGACATGGCTTTGGTGGTCCAAAAGTACGGCGGCACCTCGATGGGGTCTGTCGAACGGATTCGCAACGTCGCCAAGAGGGTGGCGAAAACCTACGACGCCGGCAACGACATGGTGGTGGTCGTCTCCGCCATGGCGGGCGAAACCAACAAGCTGGTGGCGCTTGCCAACGAGGTATGTGAGTTCCCGGATAACCGCGAATATGACGTGCTGGTTGCGGCAGGTGAGCAGGTCTCCATAGCCCTGCTGGCCATGTGCTTGAAATCCATGGGGTACAAGGCCAAGTCCTATCTCGGTTTCCAGATCCCCATCCTCACCGATAGCGCCTTCAGCAAGGCGCGCATCGAAGAGATCGACGACACCAGGATGCGCGGCGACCTGAAAGAGGGGACCATCCTGATCGTGGCGGGTTTCCAGGGGGTCGACGCCGCAGGGAATATCACCACCTTGGGACGAGGCGGTTCCGACACCTCGGCAGTCGCCATCGCAGCGGGAATAAAAGCGGACGTCTGTGAGATCTTCACCGACGTGGACGGCGTCTACACCACCGATCCGAACCTCTGCAAGGATGCCAAGAAGATAGAGCGGATCTCCTACGAGGAGATGCTGGAACTCGCCAGCCTCGGCGCCAAGGTGCTGCAGATACGCTCCGTTGAGTTTGCAAAAAAATACAACGTCGACGTCCATGTCCGTTCGAGTTTCAACGAAAATCTCGGAACCATGGTTACCAAGGAGGATAATGAAATGGAAGCAGTGCTCGTCTCCGGTATCGCCTATGCCAAGGATGAAGTGAAAATAGCAGTCATGCAGGTCCCGGACAAGCCGGGGATCGCCGCCCAGATCCTGTCGCCGCTCTCCGATGCCAACATCTCCGTCGATATGATCGTGCAGAACGTGAGTGCCGCCGGCTTTACCGACTTCACCTTCACGGTGCCCCAGGCCGACTTCAAGAAGGCGCTGGCCATCACCAGGGAGACCGCGGAGGCGATTTCCGCCAAAGAGGTCCTCTCCGACGAGAACGTCAGCAAGGTCTCCATCGTGGGTCTCGGCATGAGAAGTCATGCAGGCGTCGCCACCACCATGTTCAAGACCCTCGCCGCGGAAGGGATCAACATCCAGATGATCTCCACCTCCGAGATCAAGATATCGGTCGTGGTGGACGCGAAGTACACCGAACTTGCCGTCAGGGTGCTGCACGATGCCTTCGGCCTCTCCGGCAAATAAGAAACTGTTCTAAGTTCTACGTTCCGTGTTCTACGTTTAAATCCCGCCCTGGCGGGCGTTTCATAGGACGGAACGTTTTACGGGTTTAACCTGGAACGTAGAACGTAGAACTACATGGTTGTTTTGGGGTGGCGATATGAGCTTGGTGAAACTTTACGATACGACGCTTAGGGACGGAACTCAGGCGGAGGATATCTCTTTCCTGGTCGAGGACAAGATCCGCATAGCGCACAAGCTGGACGAGTGCGGCATGCATTACATCGAGGGGGGGTGGCCCGGGAGCAACCCCAAGGACGTGAGTTTCTTCAAGGACATCAAGAAGGAGAAGCTTTCCCAGGCGAAGATCGCCGCCTTCGGCTCGACCAGACGTGCGAAGGTCACCCCGGACAAGGACCAGAACATCCGCACCCTGCTGCAGTCCGAGGCCGATGCCGTGACCATCTTCGGCAAGAGCTGGGACTTTCAGGTGCGCGAGGCGCTGCGCATATCGCTGGAGGAGAACCTGGAGCTGATCTTCGACTCCCTGGAATACCTGAAGGCGCGCATGCCGGAAGTGTTCTACGACGCGGAACACTTCTTCGACGGCTACAAGGCGAACCCCGAATACGCCATCAAGACGCTGCAGGCGGCGCAGCAGGCGGGTGTCGACTGCATCATCCTGTGCGACACCAACGGCGGCACCATGCCTTACGAGATGGTGCAGATCCTGGACAAGGTGAAGAGCGTCATCTCGACGCCGCTTGGCATCCATACCCATAACGACGGGGAGTGCGCCGTCGCCAACACCATCATGGCCGTGCATCAGGGGATCGTTCAGGTGCAGGGTACCATCAACGGCTTCGGAGAGCGCTGCGGCAACGCGAACATCTGCTCCATCATCCCGGCCCTCAAGGTGAAGATGGGGCTGGACTGCATCAGCGATTCCCAGATGCGCCAGTTGAGGGAGCTCTCACGTTACGTCTACGAACTGGCGAACCTCTCCCCCAACAAGCACCAGCCCTACGTCGGCAATTCCGCCTTCGCCCACAAGGGGGGGGTGCACGTCTCGGCGATCCAGCGCCACCCGGAGACTTACGAGCACATGAGGCCGGAGCTGGTAGGAAACAACACCCGCGTGCTGATCTCCGACCTGTCCGGGCGCGCCAACATCCTCGCCAAGGCGACCGAGTTCAACATCAACCTGGACAGCAAGGACCCGGTCACCCTGGAGATCCTGGAAGACATCAAGGGGATGGAGAACCGCGGGTATCAGTTCGAGGGGGCCGAGGCTTCCTTCGAGTTGCTCATGAAACGCGCTCTCGGCACGCACCGCAAGTTCTTCTCCGTGATCGGGTTCAGGGTGATCGACGAGAAGCGGCACGAGGACGATCTGCCGATTTCCGAGGCGACCATCAAGGTGAAGGTGGCGGGAAAGATCGAGCATACGGCGGCGGAAGGTTCCGGGCCGGTGAACGCCTTGGACAACGCTCTCAGAAAGGCTCTGGAGAAGTTCTATCCCCAGCTCAAGGACGTGAAGCTCCATGACTACAAGGTGCGGGTCCTCCCGGCCGGGCAGGGGACCGCTTCCTCCATCCGGGTACTCATCGAGTCCGGGGACAAGGAAGGGCGCTGGGGGACGGTAGGGGTGTCTTCCAACGTCATCGAGGCCTCCTACCAGGCCCTGATCGACGCCATCGAGTTCAAGCTGCACAAGGAGGAGGAGGCGGGGTTGCCGAAGAGGTGATGCCGCGCGGCAGCCGACTGGCCATCTGGTGCGTCGCCCTGCTTCTATCCCTATCGCTCTACGTCAAGGGCCGCGTTCCCACCTGGAAAGGTGAGGGCGCGGCCCCTTTGCGTTCCGGGGAGGAAACGGTGACGGTGCGGCTGGCTGGTGACTTCCCGCGCCCGGGGATATACCGCCTCCCGAAAGGGGCATCGGCGCTGACCGCCATTAATATGACGCATTCCGCTCCTTCGCGTACGCCCCCTTCCGGAGGAGCTGCTGCAGTGGAGCTTATCTCCGGCGATGTCGTCACGCTTAGACTGGAGGAAGGCGAACCTGCCGTTATTACACTGGGAAAGATGGGTGTGCGGGAGCGCATGCTGTTGAAGATACCCCTGCATCCCGACCGCATCGAGCCTGGAGATTGGTCGTTGCTGCCGGGCATCGGGCCGGTCCTCTCCCGGAGGATCGTTGCGGACCGTCACAAAAATGGCGCTTTTGGCTCGGTCGAGGGACTGTTGCGGGTGCCGGGCATCGGGCCGGGCAAGCTCTCGCTGCTTCGAAGATATTTCTAATCAGCCATAACAACTCCTTTTTGCGACGGTTGCCCTGGACGGACATCGCTCCAACATTACAACCGGTTTATAATCCTTTTCTTGGCATGCAAGGTGAATTGTACGTTCCCACATGAAGGTTTTTAATCAATCTTTTTATTGGGAGGTAAGGTTATGAAATGTCCAAAATGCAAAGGTAGGATGTTCGCCGAGAAATACTACGATTTCGTGAGATCTTTCGATGCATGGAAATGCACCTGCTGCGGAGAGGTCCTGGACCCGACCATACTGGCCAATAGAGCGAGGAACTTTAACAGCCTTCTCGGCTGATCAAAGCCGATACGCCGACTTGCAAAAACGGGACCGCAGTAGCGGCCCCTTTTTTGTTGTCCGCTTCCGACGCCATGGCATCTCCTGGCCCGGTTTTATCCGGCCCAACCGGTATTAAGGCTTGACAGTGACGGGGCTGTTCGCTATAACGGGATAAAATCGATCCTAAAGGTGCTTTTATGATGGAGTTGACCCGAAAGGGGGAATACGCGATTCGCGGCATCATCTATCTGGCCAAGCAGCCTCCGGGGCGGGTCTCGCTGATCAGCGAGATAGCCGCTGCAACCGAGGTGCCGCAGACCTTCCTGGCCAAGATATTCCAGAGTTTCGCGAAGCTTGGGCTGGTGACCTCGTCGCGCGGCACAGGGGGAGGCTTTGTTCTGGCACGTCCCGCCTCCGCGATTACCTTGCGTGAGGTGGTGGAGGCCGTAGAGGGTCCCATTCTTCCCAACCGCTGCCTGCTGGGAAGCGCCTGCGACAGGGGTGGCCCCTGCCTGGTTCACGGCATCTGGAAACAGGTGCAAAATGAAGTGGTCCATATCCTGGACGGAGTCACCATCGAAACCCTGGCTCGGGAGGGGTGCCGGGAAAAGTAGCGTATTTCCCCTCAAGCTAATCCGCCCACATGAACCAATCAATTTAATTGCACTGCCACCCGGCGCTAAGAGGCAAGTGCAATCTTATTAGAACTGCTCTGACCCGACCTTACGCTTTCGAGGCGCTGCTTGCCGGACTGCCGTGCCAGTGGAGGGGGGGACGGCGCTATCTTTTACCTCCGTATCTGCACCCCGTATACGCCGCGCCGGGCCAACCGCCTCAGCAGGGGGAACAAGGCGCGCCAATTCTATGTTGACAAGTTCCCCCCCCCTTTGTTATTTTACCCTCTTGTTGCGTGTGCTAATCATAACTGCGCCGGTTCCAATGCCCCCTCTGGGAGGCAGCTTGTCCAGCGGATGCCCCGACAGACCCGTCACGAGAATTCCCACCCAGACATCCATGCACGAGGCATTGCGGCAGAGAGCCTGCCATATAAAAGCGAAAAGAGAGGACTTTCCATGCAGATCAGTGTCGAATCGGTGAACAGCATCAAGAAAAAGTTGAACTTCGAGATCCCGGCCCAGCAGGTTTCCGCCGTGGTTGACAAGGCTTATGCCGAGATAAGAAAGCATGCCGCCATCAAGGGGTTCCGCAAAGGCAAGGTCCCTATGGGGCTGATCGAGAAGCATTACAGCGACAAGATGGCCGATGACGTGCTGAAGAGCCTGGTGAGCGATACCTACTTCAAGGCCGTGACCGAGCAGGGGCTGAACCCTGTCTCCTTCCCGGTGATAGAGAGCGACAAGCTGCAGCCGGGCCAGCCTTTCAAATATTCCGCGACGGTCGAGGTTTTCCCCGACGTGGAACTGAAGGACTACCTCGGCCTGGAACTGGTCAAGGAGCAACTGGTGGTCGACGAGGCGGCGGTTGCGGCACGCCTGAAGGAGATGCAGGAGAGGCTGGCACAACTGGCCCCGGCTCCCGAGGGGCACGTGGCGGCACTGGGCGATTTCGTTGTTTTCGACTTCAAGGGAACCCTCGACGGCGTCCCCTTCGAGGGGGGAGAGGCGGAAGACTTCCAGCTTGAGCTGGGCTCCGGGCGCTTCATTCCGGGATTCGAGGAGCAACTGGCCGGCATGGCTGCAGGCTCCAACGGCACCATCGCCGTGAGCTTTCCCGAAGGGTACGGCAACGAGACTCTGGCAGGCAAGCCGGCCGAGTTCGCCGTAGTCATCAAGGAGATCAAGGTTAAGGACCTGCCTGAGCTGAACGATGATTTCGCCAAGGAGTTCGGCGAAGAGTTCGAGACCCTGGATCAGTTGAAGGCTAAACTGGCCGAGGTGCAGCAGTCCCAGGAGGAAAACCGGATCAACGGTGAGCTGCGCGAGCGGCTCATCAAGGTGCTGATCGAGAAGAACGACCTCGAGGTGCCCGAGGCCCTGGTGGACCGCCAGGTCAACATGATGCTGGAGAGCACCAAGCAGAGGCTCGCTTCCCAGAGGCTTTCCCTGGAAGTCATGGGGATGACCGATGACAGCTACAAGGCGCAGTTCCGCGAAGTGGCGAGGGACCAGGTGAAGGGTTCGCTGATCCTGGACGCGGTAGCCGAGAAGGAGTCGATCGAGGTGACGGACGAGGATGTCGCCGTCCAGGTCGCCGAGATCGCCGTGCAGACCAAGCAGGCTCCGGAAAAGGTGGCGCACCTTTACCAGACCAACGAGAGGGCCAAGGAAAACCTGATGGCCCAGATGAGGGAGGACAAGGCGGTCGAGTTCCTGCTGGAGCGCGCCACCGTGACCGAACTTCCCAAGGCAGAAATTAAATAGGAGTTTCCTGATGCTTGTACCGATAGTAGTGGAGCAGACCGGCCGCGGCGAGAGGTCTTACGACATCTATTCGCGCCTTCTCAAGGACAGGATCATTTTCCTGGGCGGGGGCATCGACGATAATGTCGCCAACTTGGTGATAGCTCAGCTCCTCTTCCTCGAGGCCGAGGACCCGGACAAGGATATTCATCTGTACATCAACTCCCCCGGCGGGGTGGTTACCGCCGGTATGGCGATCTACGACACCATGCGCTACATAAAGGCGCCGGTGTCGACCATCTGCGTCGGCCAGGCCGCCTCCATGGGGGCGTTCCTGCTGTCGGGCGGGGAGAAGGGGAAGCGGTTTTCCCTCGTCAACTCAAGGATCATGATCCACCAGCCGCTGGGCGGCTTCCAGGGGCAGGCGACGGATATCCATATCCACGCCAAGGAGATCCTCCGCATGAAGGCCCAGTTGAACGAACTTCTGGCCGAGCATACCGGCCAGACAGTGGAGAAGGTTGAAAACGACACGGAGCGCGATTACTTTTTGTCGAGCGAAGAGGCGAAGACCTATGGTATCATCGATTCCATTGTGGCCAGAAACGTCGTCACCGGAGGTGCCAAGTGAGCAGAAGAGATGACCGATCCGACACGCTGATCTGTTCTTTTTGCGGGAAGAGCCAGGAAGAGGTAAAGAAGCTGATTGCGGGACCCACGGTCTACATCTGCGACGAGTGCATCGAACTTTGCAACGACATCATCGCGGAGGAGTCGAAGCTCGAGGATACCTCGGGAACCGACATAAAGAAGCTCCCCAAGCCGCAAGAGATAAAGGAAGTACTGGACGAGTACGTCATCGGGCAGAGCAGGGCGAAGAAGGTGCTCGCCGTCGCCGTGTACAACCACTACAAGCGGGTCGAGGCGATGTCGAAGCCCGGCGAAGTGGAGATGCAAAAGAGCAATATCCTGCTCCTGGGGCCTACCGGCAGCGGCAAGACACTTTTGGCGCAGACCCTGGCCCGTATCCTGAAGGTGCCGTTCGCCATGGCGGACGCCACCAACCTGACCGAGGCGGGGTACGTCGGGGAGGATGTGGAAAACATCATCCTGACGCTCCTGCAGGCATCCGACTACGACGTGGAGAAGGCCCAGAAAGGGATTATCTACATCGACGAGATCGACAAGATCGCCAGGAAATCCGACTCCCCTTCGATAACCCGGGACGTCTCCGGCGAGGGGGTGCAGCAGGCCCTCTTGAAGATCATCGAAGGGACCGTGGCGAGCGTTCCTCCCAAGGGGGGACGTAAGCACCCGCAGCAGGAGTTCTTGAAGGTGGACACCACCAACATCCTCTTCATCTGTGGCGGCGCCTTCCCGGGGCTCGACAACATCATACAGCAGAGGATCGGCATCAAGACCCTCGGTTTCGGCGCAGACGTCAAGAAAAAGGTGGAGAAGAAGGCGGGGGAACTGCTGGCGGGGGTTACCCCGGAGGATCTCCTGAAATTCGGTTTCATCCCCGAGTTCGTGGGGCGTCTCCCGATGCTTGCTTCCCTGGCGGAGCTCGACGAGGAGGCTATGGTGCAGATCCTCAAGGAGCCGAAGAACGCCTTGATCAAGCAGTACCAGAAACTGTTCGAGATGGAGCATGTGAAGCTGAAGTTCACCGACGGTTCCATGGTCGCCATCGCCCGCGAGGCGCTGAAGCGTAAAACCGGCGCGCGCGGCCTGCGCTCCATCCTGGAAAACGCCATGCTGGACATCATGTACGAGATCCCCTCCCAGAGCATGGTGAAGGAAGTAGTCATCAGCGAAGAGGTGATTTACAGCAAGGAAAAACCGATCATCGTTTACGAGAGCGTGGCGGAATCCGCCTGACAAACAGGAAAACATGAACTCAGAATCCGGCAGCAGACGCAAAAGGAGAGGGAATCCGGAAAGATTCCCTCTCTTTCCATTACGTGACATCGTGATCTTCCCGCACATGGTGATACCGCTCTTTGTGGGACGGGAGAAGTCCGTGCTCGCCCTTGAGGCGGCCATGTCGCAAAACGACAAGATGATCCTGCTCTCTACCCAGAAAAACGCCAAGACAGAGGACCCCGAGGCGGAAGACATCTACACGGTCGGCACCCTCTGCCAGATCATACAGCTTTTGAAGCTCCCCGACGGGACCGTCAAGGTGCTGGTAGAGGGTAAAAGGCGCGGTTCCATCGTCTCTTTCAGCGACAACAGCGAGTTCTTCGAGGTCGAGGTGGAGACGCTGGTCGAGAAGAGCGCCAACGGCAGCGAGGTCGAGGCGCTGAAGCGCGGCGTCCTGGCGAGTTTCGAGAGTTACGTCGACCTGAACAGTTCGGTCCCCTCCGAAATACTGCAGTCGGTGCAGGGTATTGCAGACCCCTCGCGGCTGGCCGATACCATCGCGCCGCACCTGAACCTGAAGGTGGCGCAGAAACAGGAGCTTTTGGCCGCGGCCCAGCCTGCCCGCCGCATGGAGCGGCTCATGTCGCTCATGGGCGCCGAGATCGAGATCCTGCAGATAGAGAAGAAGATCCACGCCCGGGTCAAGAAGCAGATGGAGAAGACCCAGAAGGATTACTACCTGAACGAGCAGATCAGGGCGATCCAGAAGGAGCTGGGGGGCAAGGACGAGTTCAAGCAGGAGCTGCGCGCCATGGAGGCGAAGGCCGCGAAGCTCGCGCTTTCGGACGAGGCGAAGCAGAAGGTGCAGGCCGAGATCAAGAAGCTGAAGCTCATGTCTCCCATGTCCGCCGAGGCGTCGGTGGTGCGCAACTACGTGGAGTGGCTGCTGTCGCTCCCCTGGGGGGTTCACGCGGAGGAGAACAAGGAGATATCCGTGGCGCGCGCCCGCCTGGACGCGGACCACTACGGCCTTGACAAGGTGAAGCTGAGAATACTCGAGTACCTGGCGGTAAACGCACTGGTGCCGGGAATGAAGGGGCCGATCCTCTGCCTCGTGGGGCCTCCCGGCGTCGGCAAGACCTCGCTGGCCCGCTCGGTGGCGAAGGCTACGGGGCGCGACTTCGTGAAGATCTCCCTGGGCGGCGTGCGCGACGAGGCCGAGATCAGAGGTCACCGGCGCACCTACGTGGGGGCCATGCCGGGGAGGATCGTACAGTCCCTGAAGAAGTGCGGTTCGTCCAATCCGGTCTTCCTCCTGGACGAGATCGACAAGATGAGTTCCGATTTCAGAGGGGATCCGGCCTCGGCCCTCCTGGAGGTGCTCGACCCCGAGCAAAACGGCACCTTCAACGACCATTTTCTCGACCTGGACTACGATCTGTCCAAGGTGATGTTCATCACCACGGCGAACTCCAGTCACACCATACCGCGGCCGCTGTTGGACCGGATGGAGGTGGTGCGGCTGGACGGCTACACGGAGCACGAGAAGCTCGCCATCGCGCGCGAGTACCTGATCCCGAAGCAAGCGGAGGGTAACGGTCTCGCAGGGAAGGGAGTCACTCTCACCGACCCGGCGCTCATGGAGATCATCCGGCGCTACACGAGGGAGGCGGGAGTAAGAAATCTGGAACGCGAGATCGGCTCCGTCTGCCGCAAGATCGCCTTTGCCCTCGTTGAGGGGGGGAGGCTGCGCCGTACCGTGCAACCCAAGCTGATAGCGGGATACCTGGGCCCTCCCCGTTTCAAGTACGGAGAAAGCGGCCAGGAGGACGCCATCGGCCTCGTCACCGGTCTTGCCTGGACCGAGGTGGGGGGGGAACTGCTGAACATCGAGGTGGTGTCGCTGCCGGGGAAGGGGAAGCTGACCGTGACCGGCAAGCTGGGCGAGGTGATGCAGGAATCTGCGCAGGCCGCCATGACCTACGTCCGCTCCCGCGGGGAGCTCCTTGGTTTCAGCAAGGACTTCTACCAGCATCTCGACATACACATCCACGTGCCGGAGGGGGCCATCCCGAAGGACGGTCCTTCGGCCGGGATCACCATGGCCTGCGCGCTCACCTCCGCGCTCACCAGGAGGCCTGTGCGGCGCGATATCGCCATGACCGGCGAGATCACCCTGCGCGGCGCGGTGCTCCCCATAGGCGGCCTCAAGGAGAAGCTTCTGGCGGCAGGGCGGGGCGGCATACGCACCGTGCTGATACCTAAAGAGAACGAGAAGGATCTTGCGGAGATTCCCAGGGAGATCCGTGCCGGGGTGACCGTGCATGCCGTATCCCACATGGATGAAGTGCTGGGATATGCGCTGCTCGGCGCGGTAGCGCTTCCCGCATCCCCCCCGTACGTAGAGGCGCCTCAGACGGCCGCGAAAAATAGTGTGGTGCCTCACTAGAAAAATGGTTGACAGCCGAGACTTTTGTCTGGTATATACTGGTTTCACTTTGCGATGCAGACCAGGAGGCAGCGGATGAACAAGGCGGAGCTGGTAAGCGCTATAGCCGAAGAAGCTCAATTAACGAAGGTCGATGCCGAGAAATCTCTCACCGGAATTCTCGACTCCCTGACCGACTGCCTGGCCAGTGGCGACAAGCTTACCTTGGTCGGTTTCGGTACCTTCAGCGTTGCGGAACGAGCTGCGCGCACCGGTCAGAATCCCCAGACAGGGAAGAAGATCGAGATCGCCGCATCGACCGCCCCCAAGTTCAAAGCGGGCAACACCTTGAAGGCTTTGGTGAACGAGTAATAAGTAGCAGTTTCGATACAGTTGCACATGCGGGGTTGTAGCTCAGTTGGTTAGAGTGCTAGCCTGTCACGCTAGAAGTCGCGGGTTCGAGCCCCGTCAACCCCGCCATTTTATAATGGGCCAATAGCTCAGCTGGGAGAGCGCCAGCCTTACAAGCTGGATGTCACAGGTTCGATCCCTGTTTGGCCCACCACAAGAAACAAAAAGCGTTCTAAGTTCTAAGTTAGTTCTAAGTTCTACAGAGCCTGGAACGTAGAACGTAGAACAGTTCCAAAGTTGGGGTTGTAGCTCAGTTGGTTAGAGTGCTAGCCTGTCACGCTAGAAGTCGCGGGTTCGAGCCCCGTCAACCCCGCCATAAAGGAAAGGCCGCTTTTTTTAAGCGGCCTTTCCTTTTTTTCGTTCCGTCCCCCCCTCTCTCTCCCTCGCCGTCCTTCCTTTAGCTTGACTTAATCACGTAAAATCGTTTATTGTCTTGAAAGTCCTGTTCAGGCGCAACGCGCCCGGATCGGACCGTTTTTTTGCCCACTACGGGCCACTCCAACGCCAACTGGAAAGCGAGCGCCCTCTTGAAACCTATCAAACCGATCGTCGTGATCCCGACCTATAACGAAAGGGACAACTTGGAAAGGCTCGCCAGGGAGATCCTCTCCCTGAACCCTGCCATCCAACTGCTGGTGGTCGACGACAACTCACCCGACGGCACCGGCCGGGTCGCGGAAGCGCTTGCCGAAGAAACTGGAAGGGTCAGCGTGCTGCACAGGAGCGGCAAGTTGGGCCTAGGCTCCGCCTACCGCGAGGGATTCGCCCGGGCGCTTGCCATGGGCGCCGACCTTGTCGTGCAAATGGACGCCGATTTCTCGCACGACCCCTCGATTCTGCCGCTCTTCTTCCAAGAGATGCAGGAGTGCGATCTGGTAATAGGATCCCGTTACCTAAACGGCGTCAGCGTCGTTAACTGGCCCTTACGCCGGCTCATGCTGAGTTACTTCGCCAGCGTCTATACGCGCGTCATCACGGGGCTCACCATCTCGGACTGCACGAGCGGCTTCAAGTGTTTCCGCGCGGATACGCTCAAGGCGATCGACCTGGCCTGCGTCCGCTCGGACGGCTATTCCTTTCAGATCGAGATGAACTACCGCTGCAAGGAACTCGGCTTTCGTATCCGCGAGGTGCCGATCATCTTCATAGACAGGCACGCCGGCACCTCCAAGATGTCCAAAAGGATCGTGCGCGAGGCCGTGCTCATGGTCTGGAAACTCAAGCTCGGCACGCTGGCGCGCGTTTGCCTGCCGAAGGGGAGGGGATGATGGCGATTATCTGGACCCTGGTCTGTCTTGCCGGTGTCTGGGGCTTTGTGCTCTGCACCATTGGGCTGATCTTGAAGGGATTTCCCGCCAGGGGGTGCTTCGATCGTTTGAGCGCCCTTAAGTGGGGTGCTGGAGTGGTTGCCTGTTTCATCCTCTGGACTGTCGGGATGAGTTACGCCTGACGGCGGTATTTGGCCGAACTTGTCGGTTTCTTTTACTGTTTTAATTCTCTTATAATTGTGATACTCATAATGGCTTATGTCGATATTTACCTGTAAAATAGGCGCATCCGACGGCAAGATCCTGGTGAAGGAGCTTGAAGCGGCCAACGCGGGATTGCTCCGGCAGAGCCTTGAGGATCAGGGTTACGTCGTTTTCGAGTTGCGCAAGAAGCCGTTTCAGTTTTTGCTGGAGTCCGGCATCGGGCGCAAGAAGATCGGCAACAAGGAGCTTCTGCTTTTCAACCAGGAACTGCTCGTGCTTTTGAAGGCGGGGCTTCCCATCATCCAGGCGCTGGACACCATCCTCGAGTCGGGCGGCGGCAAGCTGAACGAGATCCTGGCAGCCGTGCGTGAGGACGTCAAGGGCGGAATGGCCTTCTCCACCGCTTTCGAGAAATACCCGCGGGTGTTCCCCCATCTTTATATAGCCTCGATCCAGGCGGGCGAGAGGACGGGCGACCTCCCGCAGACCATCAGGCGTTACATCGCCTTTCTCAAAAGGACCGAGGGATTCCGGGGCAAGATCATAGCCGCGCTTTTCTACCCCGCCATCCTGATCACGGTCGCCGTACTGGCTGTAGGGATGCTGCTCATCTACGTGGTGCCTACCTTCAGCGCCATCTATGCCGACTCAGGTGCTGCCTTGCCGATGCCGACCCAGATGCTGATCGGTTTCACCAGCTTCCTGAAGAAATACCTGCTGTTGTTTGCCGGCCTGGCCTTTGCGGGGACGGTCCTTTTCAGGCGCTGGGGAGAGACCGAGACCGGGCGTTACGCGGTGGACAACATGAAGATCAAGACCCCGCTTCTAGGGGGAATCGCGACACGTTACGCCGTGGCCGGCTTTACCCGCACGCTCGCCACGGTGCTCGGTTCCGGCATACCCATTGTCGAAGCGATGAGGATGTCGGTCGGGACGCTCAATAACAAGGTACTGGAGCGCGGTCTCCTTACGGCCGTGCACCGGGTCGAGGAAGGGAGCAAGCTCTCCAGCGCCCTGGAGAGCATCAAGCTGATGCCCCCCCTGGCGCTGCGCATGCTTTCGGTAGGTGAGACCACCGGTTCGCTGGAGGAGATGCTCTCCGACATCTCGGATTATTTCGAGGAGGAGATCGAGAGGAACCTCCAGATCCTGACCACCGCCATCGAGCCCGCCATCATGATCGTCATGGGGGTGGTCATCGGCGTTATCATCATCACCATGTATCTCCCGATCTTCAAGATCGCCAACACCGTCGGCTAGAGGAAACATGCTGAAACCGTTCAGAAAAAAGATGCTAGGCGACATCCTGCTGGAAAACGGGGAGCTCACCCCCGACCAACTTGCCTATGCGCTCGACAGGCAGCAGACCACCAGGGAGCGTCTGGGAGTGATCTGTCTGTCCGACGGGCTCGTCGGCGAAGCCGCTCTCGCCAGGGCGCTGGCCGAGCAGTTCGGCCTTGAGTACGTCGACCTGAAGGGGATGCGCCTCGACGAGGCGATCGTCAACTCTCTCCCGCCGGAGATGATGTTCCGCTATCATTTCATCCCTCTGGAGCTGCAGGGAGACCTGCTGGTGGCCGCCATCTCGGACCCCACGGCCGTCTTGAAGCTGGACGAGATGTCGCTGCTTTTGGAACGACCGCTGCTTTTCAAGGTGGCGGCGGAGTCCGAAATCGCCTTCTACCTGAAGCGGGGCGAGGGGACCAGTCGCGTGCTGAAGGAGGTCTCGGAAGACTTCATGCTGCAGCTTGTGACCGAGACGGAGAAGGGGGAAGAGATCCTTTCGGTAGAGAACGTTTCCGCCGACATAAGCCCGATCATCAAGCTGGTGAATACCACCATACTGGACGCGCTCACCAGGCGCGCCTCCGACATACACATCGAGACCGCCCAGGAGGGGGTCATCATCAAGTACCGCATCGACGGGGTGCTGTACAAGGCGACCGAGCCGATCGACTCCCACTTCCAGGGACCGCTTATCTCCAGGTTGAAGGTCATGAGCGAGCTGGACATATCGGAGCGGCGCATCCCCCAGGACGGCAGGTTCAAGGTGCGCATCGGGTCAAAGTCGATAGACTTTCGCGTCTCCATCATGCCGAGCGCCTTCGGCGAGGACGCGGTCATCCGCATCCTGGACAAGGAGAGCATCGCCTCCGACCTGCGCGGGCTCACCCTGGAGACGCTCGGCATGGAGCCCCGAGAGATCAAGCGCTTTCGCAAGATGATCAAGGAGCCCTACGGCATGGTGCTGGTCACGGGTCCTACCGGCTCCGGCAAGACCACGACCCTGTACGGGGCGCTCACCGAGATTCATACCGGCGAGGAGAAGATCATCACCATCGAGGACCCGGTCGAGTATGTGCTGAGCGGCATCACCCAGATACCGGTCAACGAGAAGAAGGGGCTCACCTTCGCCCGCGGTCTGCGCTCCATCCTGCGCCACGACCCGGACAAGATCATGGTGGGGGAGATACGGGACTCCGAGACCGCGCAGATAGCGGTACAGTCGGCGCTGACCGGCCACCTGGTCTTCACCACGGTGCACGCCAACAACGTCTTCGACGTCATCGGCCGCTTCACCCATATGGGGATAGACCCTTACAACTTCGTTGCCTGCCTGAACTGCGTCATGGCCCAGCGCCTGGTGAGAAAGATATGTCCCGCGTGCAAGCGGCCGGTGGTCGTAAGCGACGACCAGCTGCGCGAATCCGCCATTGATCCGGAACGCACCCGCGGCGTCACCCTGTATGAAGCCGCGGGTTGCGAAGAATGCAACGGTACCGGGTACCGCGGCCGTTCCGCCATCGTGGAGCTGCTCGATCTAAATGACGAGATCCGCGAGCTGATCATAGCCAAGTCACCCATCGCGGCCCTGAAAAAAGCCGCGCGTGCCGCGGGGACCCTGTTTTTGCGGGAGTCGGCGGTGGCAAAGGTGCTGGCGGGAGACACCACGCTAAAGGAGATCAACCGTGTCACCTTTGTTGAGTAGGTGCCAGATATGCTAATGTCCGGAAAGGGGCTGGGGCTGGAGCTTTGCGCCGAGGGACTCAGTTTCGCCGTTGCCGGCGGCGGCAAGACGGTCAGGCTGGAGGCGGGTCTTAGCCTCCCCTTCGCCCCCGGCACCCTGACGCTCTCGCGTCGGGAACTGAACGTGACCGACCCGAAGGGGTTCGTGGCGGCGGTGCGCGAGGCGCATCTGCGCCTTTTGACCAAGGAGCGCACGGTCCGCGTTTCTCTTCCCGACGCCGTGGGACGGGTAGTGCTGTTGGAGCTGGAGGCCAGGTTCAAGAACCGTGAGGAGGGGTTGGACGTTATCCGCTGGAAGCTGAAAAAGAGCCTCCCCTTCGACATGTCCACAGTGCATCTTGACTACCAGACCCTGGAGGAGAAGGCCAACGGCGCCGTCTCGCTCCTGGTTTCCCTCATCTCCCGCCCAGTCGTGACGCAGTACGAGGACCTTCTGATCGAGGCCGGGCTGGAGCCGAAACTGCTCGATTTCACCTCGTTCAACCTGTACCGGCTCTTCTCGCCCAGGCTCGACATGATCGACAACGGCGCCTTCGTCACCTTCTACCGGGGGGCCATGACGGTGCTGATCTTCCACGCCGGCGTGCTCAGTTTCTACCGGGCCAAGGAGGGGGTGGGCGGGGCTCAGAACCTTTACCGCGAGGTGAACAGCTCCTTTCTGGTCTACGGCGACAGGTACCCGGGGCAGCAGGTAGGCGAAGTGCTTTGCATGGCGGACGACTCCGACGCCGAGGCGTTCCGTTCCCTGGTGGCGGAGGCAAGCGGGGTGGAACCGGTGCTGCTCGACCTTGAGCGGATAGTAACCCAGGCCCCGGCCCTTGGCCTGGAGAGGGCTGCCCTGCACCAGTTGGCCGGCTCCCTCGGTGCCGCGCTAAGGAGCCTTTGACATGAGATTGACCATCAACCTCGCCACCAGGCGCTATATCGACATGCGGCGGCTAAACGGTCTGCTGCTCACCGGCTTTCTGCTTTTGACGGGCCTGCTGGTGTACGAGACGCGCCAGATCGCCGGCAACAAGGCCGATATCGACCGGATCAGGCGCCAAAGCGCTGCCGCCCTCAGCGGACCCGCGGGGGCGCCGGCGGTGAGCCGGGCGCAGATTCAGGAGCTTTCCGGGAAGATCGCCTTCGCCAACGGCCTGATCGAAAAGAAAACGGTGAACTGGGTGGGACTTCTGGATAAACTGGAGGAGGTCGTGCCGCCAGGGGTGTCCTTTACCCTGGTGGAGCCGGTACTGCTGGATCAAGCCGTGCGGCTGAACGGAGTCGCGCGCAATTTTGCGAACCTCCGGGCATTATTGGAGAATATGGAACAGTCCGTCAACTTTTCCGAGGTGTACCTCTTGAGCCAGAATGAACAGAAGGTGGGGGCGACGCAGCAAGGTATAGGCTTCAACCTTACCTGCAAGGTCAGCTACCGATGAGCTATCAGATGCTACGTGACATGATCGCCGCAAGGCCCAGGTCTTTCGCCTTTGTCGCTTTTCTGGCCGTATTGAACCTGGCCGCCTTGCTGTACCTCTCCCTTTGGCAGCGACCGGAGTTGGAAAAGGCCCGGGTGGATTGGTTCGCAAGGAGAGAAGCCCTCGCCAGGGGGGAGATCCAGGGGGATGCTACCCGGTTCCAAAACGGGGTGCGCGACCTCGACCTGTTCCAGAAGCGGTTGGCCCCGAAAAAGGATTTCGCCGCCCTGCTGAGCCGGATGTACCAGACCGCCAAGGATAATTCCCTCTCCCTGAACGGGATCAGCTATAAGCCTGCTCAGATCAAGGGCGAGGAGATGTTGACCTACGGCATCTCCTTCACCGTTTCAGGGAACTACGCCTCGGTGAAGAGCTTCCTCGCCGACCTGGTGCGCTACCCCGAGATGGTGACGGTCGATTCCATATCGCTCAACAGCGCGAGTCCGACGGAAGAGTCCGTCAATCTCAGGGTGCAGACGACGGCGTACCTGAAGTCGGAGGGAGCATGAACCGCCAGAAACTCGTGCTTTGCCTGCTGCTGTGTATCCTGGCGGGCGCCCTCGCCTACAGCTTCTTGCGCTTTCCGAAGCAGCAGGAGGTTCCCCCTTTGAAAAATCGCCCTGCGCCCCCCGTGATAAGCAAGGGTGACGCGAGCTCTTCGAGGAAAGGCGGGGAGGCCGACGACGGGGCCAGACTGCGCCTTGAGCTTTTGGAGCAGGATCTTCCCGGTTTCACAGGTTTCCGGCGCAACATCTTCGCCCCGATCTTCAGGGACGAGACCAAGGTCACCCCCATGAGGCTCCCTCCTCCCCCACCGCCCCTGCCGTCCCTGCCGCCACCTCCGGCGCCCGCACCGCCGCCGCTCCCCGCGCCTCCCAGCGAGGATCAACTGGCGGCCAAGGAACTCGCCAAGTTCACCTTTCTCGGGTTTCTCAGCAAGAACGAGGAGAAGACCGTGTTTTTATCCAACAACGGCGAGATTTTCCTGGCCAAGAAGGGGTCCACTCTCGGGACAAAGTATCAGGTGGCCGATATCACGGACCAGGCCCTCACCATAAAAGCCGTTAACGGCGGACGGCAACTCGTGATACCGCTCGTGGAAAATACGCCGCTCGGCACGCGCAGCAACAGTAAAAGATCCCCTTAAGGAGCAACTGCATGCATAGATTAAGATCGATCTCTACCCTGATGCTGGTGACCCTGGCGCTTTCCGGCTGCACGGCCGGACGTACCGCTTTCAGCAAGGCGGAGAAGCTTGAGCGAAGCGGGAACCTGGACGCGGCGCTGATGAAATACGCCGAGGTGGCCGCGGCCAATCCCGATGTGGGCGAGTACCGGGTGAAACTCCTGACGGTGACCGGCGCAGCGGCAAAGGCGCATTTCAACAAAGGCGAGGCGTTCTTCGCCCTCAAGGACTACGACAACGCGCTCAGGGAATATCAAAGCGCCTATGCCATGGATCCCACCCAGTTTACGGCCAAGACCCAGGCGGAAGTAGCCCTCAGGCTCAGAAATGCCCAGACCTACTATCTGGAGGGGGCCGAGTTCGAGAAGAACCGCAAACCGCGCGAGGCGATGATCGCTTACCGGCACGCGCTGGAGTTCGATCCGGACAACGCGCAGATCAAGGAGGGACTGGAGCGGATTCTTGCCGGCAAGCGCCAAAAGCTCGACGGCTACGAACTGAACCTCAAATCGACCAAACCGATCACCCTGAAGTTCAAGGATGCGAAGCTTAAGGATATCTTCTCCATATTGTCCCAGCTCTCGGGGATAAATTTCGTCTTCGACGAGGCGGTGAAGGATATCAACGTCTCGCTGTTTCTTGAGAACGGCTCCTTCCAGCAGGCGATGGAGATCATCACCGGGATGCACAAGCTGGACAAGAAAATTCTGAACGAGAGCACCATAATCATCTATCCGAGGACCCCTGACAAGATAAAGCAGTACGAAGAGCTTTACCTGCAGACCTTTTACCTGAACAAGCTCGACGCGAAAAAGGCGGTGAACCTTGTGCGCACCATGCTTCAGGTGAAGAAGATCTACGTGAACGAGGAGGCGAACGCCCTGGTGATCCGCGACACCCCCCAGGTGATCGAGGTGGCGCGCAAGATCCTGGAGGCGAACGACGTTCCCGATGCGGAGGTGCTGCTGGAGGTCGAGGTATTCGAACTCTCCAAGCAAAACGCCGAGACCTTCGGCATGCTGCTCTCAAGGTACGCGGTCTCCATGGGGGTTACCGGCCCCGATGCCAACGCCGGTTTCCTCGCCGACACGATAAGTTCAGTCGCGGCCACCGGAAGCACCACGGCAAGCACGGCGAACCTGCTCAACCTTTGGAATTACAGGGGATATAACGGCTATCTCACCGTCCCCAACGCCACCTTCAATTTCGGAAAGACCCTCTCCAACGGCGAGACCCTCTCCAACCCCAAGATCAGGGTGAAGAACAGGGAGAAGGCGAAGTTCAACGTCGGCACCAGGGTTCCCATCACCACCACCTCCTCCCCCTCGGGCGGCGGGGTAAGCGTCAACGTGCAGTACGTCGATGTCGGCGTCAAGGTGAACGCCGAACCGACCATCCAGCTCAACAACGAGGTCTCCATCAAGCTTGGCCTCGAGGTCAGCTCCATCCTGCAAAGGGACACCATCGGCACCGACCAGGCCACCACCGTCGTCACCATCGGGACCAGGAACCTCGATACGGTGCTCTCCCTGAAGGACGGCGAGACCAGCATCATAGGGGGGCTGATCCAGAAGAACAACACCGACAGCAAGAGCAAGGTCTTCCTGCTGGGCGACATACCGATCATCGGATCCCTGTTCAGCAACACCAACAAGGCCGGAGACAAGACCGAGCTGTTGCTTGCCATAACCCCCCGGATCGTGCGAGGCGTGACTGTCCCCGAGAACGACGTGGCCGCCTTCTGGTCCGGCCGCGAGGACGAACCGTCCTCCAACAAGCCGTACTCTTCCTTTCTGGAACCGGAATTCGCCGAACTGCCGGAAGATGCTCCGTTAGCAGGTTCTCCGGCCGCTCCCGGCCGCGCATTGCCTTCGGTCGGCAAATCAGCCGCTGCCCCTGCTCCTGCGGCCGGCCTGCCTGCTCCCCCGGCTCCGGCAGCTGAAAGCGCCGATGTGCCGAGCGACTTGCCGATGGAGGGATCAGCCGGCCAGCCTGCCGACCTCCATCCCGCAGCTGTATCCGAACCGGCCGCGCAGACAGCTCCTGTTCCAGTTGTGGTTCCCCCCGTAAGCGGCAACTCCGCGGCAGGTTCGCCTGACGCTGCGTCCCCTCCCGTATCGGGTACCCTGCTTACCCTGAGCTTGCCCGCCTCCGTTAAGCTGAACGAAGAGTTCAAGGTGCAGGTGAACGCCTCGGGAGTGCAGGATCTGCAAAACGCGGTGTTCGTGGTGACTTTCGAGCCGGAACTTATGGAGGTCGTCTCGCATTCCGAGGGGAGCCTTCTCAAGAAAGACGGCGCCCCCGCAACCTTTCAGGCCTTCATGGACAAGAAGAAAGGTGAGTTGTGGATCTCCGGAGCCCGGCCGCTTGCCGCGGCTGGTGTCAGCGGCAGCGGCACGCTCGCCCTGGTGACCTTCAAGGCGATCGGCAAGGGGGGAGCCGGCATAGGTTTCGCCAACACCAGTTTCAGCCAGAAAGGGGGGGGGAAGATCGCAGTCACCCCGTTCAAGTCTGTTGTGGAGGTAAAGTAGCCTGGCCCGGGCTTTCAGATCATGAGGAGAATCCTTGACGACAATCGCGGCTTAAGCCTGATCGAGCTGGTGGTGACCATGGTCATCCTCACCGTGCTCGCATCCCTGATACTCCCCACGGCCCAGATGACCTCCAAGAGGACCAAGGAGATCGAGCTGAGGAGAAACCTGCGCGAGATCAGGATGGCGATAGACGATTACAAGAAGCATTATGACAAGTCCCTCGCGGAGCAAAAGACCGTTCAGGTGGTCGACAAGAGCGGGTATCCCGCGACCCTGGAGCTGCTGATCGAGGGAGACGACTTCGGCGGGCTGAGCAAGACCAAGAAGAAGTTTCTGCGCCGGGTGCCGCGTGACCCGTTCCATAAGGTGGAGGAGGGCGAGCCCTTCTGGGGCATGCGCTCCCATGACGACGAGCCGGACAGCACCAACTGGGGTGGGGAAGACGTCTTCGACGTCTATTCCCTGAGCGAGGGGACGGCGATCGACGGCACGCAATACAAGGACTGGTGACGCAATGTTGAAACGAATTGCTGGAACAGAGCGCGGCTTCACGCTGATAGAGCTGATGATCGTGGTTACCATCATAGGGATACTTGCGGCCATAGCCGCTCCGAACTACCAGTGGGGGATCATAAAGGCGCGCGAGGCGGTGCTTTTGGAGGATCTTTACACCATTCGCTCCACCATCGACCAGTACTACGCCGACCAGGGGAAGTACCCCGATACGCTGCGGGCGCTTGTGGAGGACAAGAACAAATACCTGAGAGAGGTGCCGAAGGACCCCTTCACCCGGTCGAACGAGACCTGGGTCGTTACGCCCCCGCCGGCCAGCGACGAGCCCGGCTACGGGGGGGAAGGGGTGTACGACGTTCACAGCGGCTCCACCCGGATAGGTTCAAATGGAGTGCCGTACAGCGAGTGGTAACCCTTGACCTGAGGGGGCACGAAACGTTAAGATGCGCACGAGGCTTAAAAAAATATGATTCAACTCCACAACGTATCCATGTCATACCAGGCCGAAACCACTGCCCTTACCGATATAAACCTCAGGATCCCCAAAGGGGATTTTGTTTTTTTAACCGGGCAGTCCGGCGCCGGCAAATCGACCCTCCTGAAGCTCATCTACGCCGACCTTTTACCCACCCGCGGGCAGTTGCTGATCGACGGGTTGAACCTCACCCGTCTGCCCCGTTCGCAGATACCGTTCCTGCGCCGTTCCATCGGCGTGGTGTTCCAGGACTACAAGCTGCTCCCCAACCGCACCGTTTTGGAGAACGTCGCCATCACCCTCGAGGTGCTGGGATGGGGCAAGCGCGACATCGGCAAGAAGGTGTACCACATCCTGAAGCAGATGGGACTGGAGGACAAGCTCAACTCGACCCCGCTGAGGCTCTCCGGAGGAGAGCAGCAGCGTGTGGCGCTGGCCCGGGCGCTGGTGAACGATCCCAAGATCCTGGTGGCGGACGAGCCGACCGGAAACCTCGACGAGGAGAACAAGGAGCAGATTCTCGCCATCTTCAAGGATGCCAACATCCGGGGGACGACCGTCGTGGTCGCGACCCACGACAAGAGGGTCATCGAGAACTCGCATCGCAGGGTGATCCGCCTGGAGAAGGGGCGGATCTTGGAGGTGCCCGATGTCCAGGGGTAACAAGAAGGTCCGCGCCAAGCTGTCCCAGGAAGGGTTCTTGGGACGGTTGTCGTACTTCACCCGCCGCGCCTTCGCGAACCTGAGGCAAAATCCCTTCGTGAGCGTGGTGACGGTCGGGACCATATCCCTGGCCCTGTTGATCGCCTCTTTGTTCCTGCTGGTGTACGTGAACCTGGAGGGGATGGCGCAAGGTTGGAGCGACAAGGTGCAGGTCACCGCTTATTTCGACCAGGAACCGTCCGCGCTTGCGGTCGCCGCGTTGAAGGGGAGGGTGAAAGCGCTTCCCGGGACCGCCAAGGTCGTCTTCGTGAGCCAGGTGGAGGCAGAGAAGAGACTGCGCGAACGCCTGAAGGGGCAGGAGTCGCTCCTGGAGGGGATCACCCCCGACGTGCTCCCCGCCTCCCTTGAGATCAGCCTTGAGAAGGGGCACCGTGAAAACGAGGCTGTGGCTTCCTACGTCAGGGCGCTCAAGCAGATTCCGGAGATAACGGAGGTGCAGTACGGAGAGGAGTGGGTCAAGCGCTTCAACACCTTCATGGACCTGTTCCGCCTGATGGGGGGTCTTTTGGGCGGTTTCTTGATTATTGCCGTGTTATTTATAGTCTCCAATACCATCAAGCTGACCATCTATGCTCGCAAGGATGAGCTGGAACTGCTGGGGCTGGTAGGCGCCACCCGCTTCTTCATCAAGGCCCCGTTCCTGATCGAGGGGGTGTTGCAGGGTGCCGCGGGCGCCGTCATTTCATTGGCCGCCCTTTTCGGCTGCTACTTCGCCTTCCTTAAGAACGCGGGGAATTTTCTCGGCATAAATCCTGCCTCAGCCGGATTGTCCTTTCTTCCCGCCTCGCATCTGGCGGGCATCGTCTGCGGCGGGATACTGCTCGGCTTCCTGGGCAGCATCACCTCCTTGAAACGATTTGTACACGTCTAGCATGCGCCATCATATTCTCACATGCTGTCTCGCCGTTACCCTGGTCGCTCCATCCCTTTGCGGCGCCGCGGTGAAGGAAGACCTGCAGGATCTGAAGAAGCAGATCAAGGAGAAGAATCTCCTGATCAAGAAGACCCAGAAGGTTGAAACCGAGGTGTCGGGCGAACTGGCGCAGATCCGGAAAACGCTCCTGGAGAAGCAGTCGAGCCTGGTCACCCTGGGGCGCGATCTGTCCCGCGTCGAGCAGGGGATCGACAAGACACTGGCGAACATGGACCAGGAGCGTCTCGAGGCCGAGCGCAAACGGGTGCAGATAAACCGCAGGGTGGTGGCTCTATACAAGGGGGGGGACACGGGGAACCTGAGGGTCTTCTTCTCCTCGGAGTCCTTTCCCCAGATGAGCGAGAACCTGCGCTACATGCGGAGCATCCTGGAGAACGACCGGAAGCTTTTTCTGCAGTACAACGAGAATCTCGAGCACCTGAAGCAGCTCAAACTGCGCATGGAACGGGAAGCGGCACGCAAGGAGGAGATCCGGCGCTCCATCGAGACCAAGAAGCGCGAGATCGAGCAGGAGAAAGCCCGCAAGGCGAGCTATCTGGTGAAGGTGAGGCAGGACAAGCAGTCCCACCTGGCCTCCCTGAAGGAACTCCAGGCCAACGCCAGGCGCCTGCAGAGCATGTTTGAAAGGCTTGAAGCGCAAAAAAGAAAGGCGTATAGTGCGAAAACCAAGAAGAAGGCGGCCGGCGGCGGCTCCCAGGGCGCGTCCTCGAAGGCGGTTCCGGTGCCAAACCACGGGCTCGGCGCGCAGAAGGGGAAGCTCTCCCTTCCGGTGCAGGGTACCATCGTGGACCGCTTCGGCAGACACAAGCATCCTGATTTCGACTCCTTCACGGTCAGCAACGGCATCTCCGTCAAGGCGCCCTCCGGTTCGGCCATCCGCGCCGTGTATGACGGCGAGGTAATTTTTGCTAGCTATTTCAAAGGCTATGGTAATATGATCATCGTCGATCACGGGGAGGGCTTTTTCAGCCTGTACGCACATGCGTCCTCCCTGGCGAAAAAGATGGGGTCGAAGGTCTCTAAAAACGACGTGCTGGCCAGCGTGGGCGATCTGGATTCCACCAAGGGGCCGCTACTGTATTTCGAGATACGTTACCAGGGCAAACCCGTCGATCCCGCCCCCTGGTTCAGATAACAGGGTGCTTCAAGCAAAACTAAGGGAGGCAAAATGTTCAAAGGCAGCAAATTCAAGAAGGCGACCCTGTTTGTCACGACCGTTTCTCTAGTGACGCTATTCATCGCCTTTGGCGTCCAGCGCAGATGCGCGGCGCAAAGTGGCGGCAACGACTACCAGTCGATCGAGCTTTTCACCGACGTCCTTTCCATCGTCAAGAAGAGCTACGTCGAAGAGGTGGACACCAAGAAGCTCGTGTACGGGGCGATCAACGGGATGCTTACCTCTCTCGACCCGCACAGCTCCTTCATGCCCCCCGAGACCTACAAGGAAATGAAGATCGACACCAAGGGGGCTTTCGGGGGACTCGGCATAGAGATCACCGTCAAAGAGGGGATCCTGACCGTCATCTCTCCCATCGAGGACACCCCCGCGTTCAAGGCCGGCATCAAGGCGGGCGACCAGATACTGAAGATTGACGACAAGTTCACCAAGGACCTCACCATCACCGATGCCGTCAAAAAAATGAGAGGAGTGAAGGGGACCAAGGTCACCCTCACCATCATGCGCGAGGGGTTCGACAAGACCAAGGAGTTCGTGCTGGAGCGGGACATCATCCAGGTGAAGAGCGTCAAGTTCAAGGTGCTGGATGACGGCTACGGCTACATCAGGATCGCGCAGTTCCAGGAAAAGACCGACAGCGACCTGGAAAAGGCGCTGCAGGCCCTCCAGTCCGAGCAGAAGGTTCTCAAGGGGCTGGTTCTCGACCTGCGCAACGATCCGGGCGGGCTGCTGGACCAGGCTGTCAAGGTGAGTGAGCATTTCGTTGATGAAGGAAAGCTTATCGTCTACACCGAGGGGCGCGAGAAGGACGCTCAAATGCGCTTCACCTCGCGCAAAGGGAACAAGCAGGGGAACTACCCGATCGTGGTGCTGATCAACGGCGGCAGCGCGAGCGCCTCCGAGATCGTCGCCGGCTGCCTGCAGGACCATAAGCGGGCCGTGGTCATGGGGACGCAGAGTTTCGGCAAGGGGAGCGTGCAGACCATCATCCCGCTGTCGGACAACTCCGGGTTGAGGCTCACCACCGCGCGGTACTTCACACCCAGCGGCCGCTCCATCCAGGCCAAGGGGATCACCCCGGACATCCTGGCGGAGAAGGTGGAAATCGCTGCCGCCCCTGAGAAGAAGCCGGGCATGATGCATATAAGGGAAAAGGACCTGGAGAACCACTTCGAAAGTGACAAGAAGGAGCCCGCAGAAGAGAAGGAAGTGAAACCCGCGCCTTACAAGACGGACGAGGCGATCAAGGGGGACTCCCAGGTGTTGCGCGCTCTCGACCTTCTCAAGGGGTGGGAGATCTTGAAGACCATGGGGAAGCTTCCCTAAGTTCTTCTGAAATTACGCTTTACCAGGAAAGGAAGGGGCTCGAATTGCCCCTTCCTTTTTTCGATGGCGGCACACTTGTCGCACACCGCAAGGCAGGGAAGCCCGGGCCGATGAGTCTTGACAGGGAAACAGCCACTGGGTAAAGTGAGTTCGCCCAGGTTTCGGCGAAAGGGGCGATCTGTTCAACCAGTGATAACAGCCCGGCCGCCAAGCTCTTGCGGGCGCTGTAAAACTCAAGGTTCAAACGGGAACTTTACAATTGAGGTCATTCATGTTCGAACGAAGCGCGTTGTACCGTTTGCTGATAATGTCGGTGCTCGTCATACTCCCCGTCCCCGCCTTCGCCGTCGCTTCGCTATCGATAGCATCACCGGCCGCCGACGGCACCTTCGTCATTTCGGGGGACCGCATCGAAGAGGCTGCCGGCATGGATATCCGGATCTCCTACGACGCCAGGACGCTCAAAAACCCGCGCGTTCAAATGGGGAGCCTGGTCAGCGGCATGATGAATGCCGCAAATCCGAACAACCCGATAAGGATAGCCATAGTCGGTACCAAGGCCATCGGTGGCAGCGGCATCATCGCCACCATAGCCTTTGACAGGATTGGCACCTCACCGGGCGCCATCACGGCAATGACGGGTTCTTTGATCGATACCAGCGGCAGGCAGCTTGTCATGACGCAACCGACCATATCGAATCCGGTCGAGCCGGTGGCGGACGGCGAAACGCAGCCGGACGATCCGCAGAAAGACAACCAGGCAGGCGACCCTCAAACCGACACCCCTTCGATAAATGGCGACAACAGTGCCGACAGCGGCAACAACTCTGAAGGCGCAGAAACACCGGTCAGGCAAACTGCTTCCGGGCAACCGTTCGTTGTCGGCGGCACGCTGACCTACCCGCCCGAGGAAAACCTGCAGGAGCAGGGGGAGCAGGCGCCGCAGACGGGCCAGTTGGAGAAACCCGAAGCGCGCCCCGAGCAGCACCCGGAGCCGGAAAACGAGCCACCGGTCCCCGAGGCGGAGAGCGGAGCGCGGGAGACCAAGGCGCCGGAGCGGCAGGCAACCCAGCCTAAGGCGATAGCAAGCGTGGTGGAGCGTTTCAGGGTTTTCCAGGGGGAGAAGACGGTCGCTAACTTTAGCGAGCTGTTCAAGAGAGACGCTGCCGATCCCTTCAGCCAAATCCCGGCCATAGGGGTGGCGGACGGTCAGGCGACCGTGCTCCTGATCATCGCCATGGAGACCGGCGATCGGGCGCCGAATTTCGCCTTCAACGCCGCCGGTTACGTCTCACTGCAGCGCACGTCGCAAGGAGAATGGGAAGTCGAGGTGAGGCCGGATAAGGATGCGGTCAATGCGAGCGTCACCATGCTTTATAACGGCCTGGTGCAGGAATTGCCCATAACCGTCACGCCGAAGGCAGAGCTGGTTGCGGGCACACCGCGCGCGGTGACCGAGGCCGATTTCCAGCAATTCCTGAAGGTGCGGGGGACGCCGTCGGCGCCTGCCTTCGATTTGAACGGCGACGGCCTGCGCGACTACCTGGATGACTACATCTTCGCGGCCAACTACCTCGTGGAGATGGACGGCCAGTCAAAAGAAAAGAAGGGGACCAGATAGGGTGAATGCCATAAGGCATACGGGGTCGAGCCCTGGTTCATTAACCGACGACAACCTGTTCGAACTTCATCAAGATTTTCCAGGGGAGGATAAATGTTAGCTTTAAAGGACGGCAAACTTTTCCAACAGCTCTGCTTCATCAACGGGACCTGGACGGAGGCCGACAGCGGCGAGACCATCGATGTCGGCAACCCGGCCACCGGCGAAAAACTAGGCACCATACCTAAAATGGGTGCTGCGGAGACGCGCCGCGCCATCGAGGCGGCAAATGCCGCTTATCCTCAGTGGCGTGCGAAGACCGCCCAGGAGCGGGCCGTCATACTGCGGCGCTGGTCCGAGCTCCTTTTGGAGCACCAGGACGATCTCGCTGTACTGATGACGGCGGAGCAGGGAAAGCCGCTGGCCGAGTCGCGCGGCGAGACGGTCTATGCCGCCTCGTTCATCGAATGGTTCGCCGAGGAAGGGAAGAGAATCTACGGCGACGTCATCCCGCCGCATCAAAGCGACAAGCGGATCGTGGTCCTGAAGGAGCCGGTCGGCGTCTGCGCGGCGATCACCCCCTGGAACTTCCCCTCTGCGATGATAACAAGAAAGGCGGCGCCGGCGCTTGCCGCGGGATGCACCATGGTGGTGAAGCCCGCCACCGCCACCCCATACTCGGCGCTGGCCCTGGCCGAACTCGCCAGGCGTGCCGGCATACCGGACGGTGTGTTCTCCGTTATCACCGGCTCCGCAGCGGGGATCGGGGGTGAGATGACCTCGAATCCGCTGGTACGCAAGCTCACCTTCACCGGTTCGACGGAGATCGGCAAGAAGCTCATGGCCGAGTGCGCCGGCACGATGAAAAAGGTCTCCCTGGAACTGGGGGGCAACGCCCCCTTCATCGTTTTCGACGATGCCGACCTGGATGCGGCGGTCGAGGGGGCCATCATCTCCAAGTACCGCAATACCGGTCAGACCTGCGTCTGCACCAACCGGTTCCTGGTGCAAGACGGCATCTACGACCGCTTCGCGGAAAAACTCGCCCAGGCGGTCGGCAGGATGACGGTGGGGGACGGGCTCAAGGGAGAAACCCAGCAGGGGCCGCTCATAGATATGGCTTCCGTTGAAAAGGTGGAGGAGCATATAGCGGACGCCCTGGCAGGCGGCGCGCGCGTGGTTGTCGGGGGTAAGCGTCACGCCCTGGGGGGAACCTTCTTCGAGCCGACGGTGCTGGCCGATGTGGCTCCCGGCATGCTGGTGGCGCGGGAAGAGACCTTCGGGCCCGTGGCGCCGCTGTTTCGCTTCAAGACGGAGCAGCAGGCCATACAGATGGCAAACGACACTGAATTCGGGCTCGCCGCGTACTTTTACAGCCAGGACATCTCGCGGGTCTGGCGGGTGGCCGAGGCGATCGAGTATGGCATCGTCGGCATCAACACCGGCCTCATCTCCACCACCGTGGCCCCCTTCGGCGGGATGAAGGAATCCGGTAACGGGCGCGAAGGTTCCAAGTACGGCATCGACGATTTCCTCGAGATCAAATACCTCTGCATCGGCGGCATCAAGGGCTGAGCGAGCATTTAAAAAGGAACTTATGAAAGAAGTAACGGTATATTCGGGCGGCAAGCTGATCAGCGGCGAGGCGGATGTCGTGCAGGAGTTCCCCCTGGTGCTGAGGGTGAATGACAGGGAGATCGTCACGCTGATCTCCTCGCCCCACGATCTGAGGTTTCTGGTGGCGGGATTTCTCCGGGTGCAGGGATTCGTCAGCTGCGTGGAGGATTTCCAGGTGCTGAGCGTATGCAACGACTACGGAATCGCCAATGTTCGCATCAAGGGGGAACTGCCGACTGAGTTGAAGCCGATACTCACCTCCGGATGCGGCACCGGCATCACCTTTACGCTCCCCGGCGCCGGCGAGGTGGGAGCAACTGTGCCCGGGGGCGAGCCGATACCTGTCGCGGCGGTCTTCGACCTGATGAAAGAGCTCGGCGTCAAGTCCGAAAAATACAAGAGCCACGGCGGGGTCCACTCCGCCGCCGTAGGAGACACGCAGGGCGGGCTCATCCTGCACGCCGAGGACATAGGACGGCACAACACCTTCGACCGGCTGGCAGGAGAGGCCCTTCTCAAGGGGTTACCACTCGCGGGGACCCTGCTGGTAACCTCGGGCCGGGTTTCCGCGGAGATGGCCGCCAAGGCCGCGGCTCTAGGCATCCAGTTGATAGCATCCCGCACCTCGCCCACCGACATGGCGATCCGGATTTGCCAGGAGAGCGGCATCACCCTGATCGGCTATCTGCGGGGCGCCAGGTTCACCATCTACGCCCACCCGGAGAGGGTGGCGGTGGAAGGGTAGGGGTAGGATTAGGTTAAGGTTAAGATTAAGATTAAGATTAAGATTAAGATTAAGATTAAGATTGAGATTGAGAAATTGAGAGTTTTTGAGGGGCGGGGGGCCGTAGGGGCGAATGATCATTCGCCCGCACCGGATTCCCCCTCCCCGACACCCTCCCCCTCCGGGGGCGGGTGCATTTGGCCCATATTCTAATCGTCTAACCCTGTCCCTTGCCCTTTCCCTTTTTTTTCCCTCCGCATTGCGCCGTTTCAGCAGGTAACTACCCTTTCATCAAGAGATTCAGCCATCTTCTCCAATATCAGCAATTGACAAACTAGGGTAAAAACTGTATACAGTATCCGTTCAAATGAAGCATGTTTGTTAAGGCGCATTCCTATAAATGCCGTAAATCGTTACAAATTATCTGGAGGAGGGATCATGATCGAAGCGTACTTGAAGCAAGAGGCAGAAAGAAAGGCACTTGGGATTCCTGCAAAACCGCTCGACCCTGAGCAGACCGCGGGACTTTGCAAACTGTTGGAGGCACCCCCCGCAGGCAAGGAAGCATTCCTGCTGGAGCTCCTCAAGGAAAGGGTCTCCCCTGGCGTCGATCCGGCCGCAGAGGTGAAAGCCGCTTTTCTCGCAGGCATCGTGGACGGTTCCATCAAATCCCCGCTGGTCTCCAAAAAAGAGGCGGTGCAGATCCTCGGCACCATGCTGGGCGGCTACAACGTGGCTCCCCTGATCGTGGCCATCAAGGACGCCGAACTGGCTGAGGAAGCCGTCAAGGCCCTCTCCGGCACCACTCTCGTTTATGACGCATTCGACGAGATCCTCGAGCTTTCCAAGAACAACGCCTCCGCCAGGAAGGTCCTCGACTCCTGGGCCGCGGCTGAGTGGTTCACCTCCAAAAAGGGCCTCCCCGAGACGGTCAAGGTCAAGGTTTACAAGGTCGAGGGCGAGATCAACACGGACGACTTCTCCCCGGCAGGCGACGCCTGGAGCCGCCCCGATATCCCCCTGCACGCGCTCGCCATGGGCAAGACCCGCTTCCCGGACGGCAACGACACCATCGCCAAGTTCAGGGCTGACGGCTTCCAGGTCGCCTTCGTGGGCGACGTGGTGGGCACCGGCTCCTCCAGGAAATCCGCCTGCAACAGCGTGCTCTGGCACATCGGCCAGGACATCCCGGCGGTTCCCAACAAGAGAAGGGACGGCATCATCATCGGCGGCGTCATCGCCCCGATCTTCTTCAATACCGCCCAGGACTCCGGCGCGTTCCCGATCAAGACCGACGTC
>Ga0209317_1000866_pt1 | contig 31787 bp, 25 predicted proteins | sample RifGroB2_FD_183994 | JGI IMG/M metagenome (GOLD analysis project Ga0209317, IMG submission 183994) | Soil microbial communities from Rifle, Colorado, USA - Groundwater B2 (SPAdes) (version 2) | ecosystem: Environmental > Terrestrial > Soil > Unclassified | place: Rifle, Colorado | collected...
TCGGAGCAATCCGATTCCCATATGTCGAGCACTGGCACGAAATACATATCTCCTTTCCCATCACAATTATTACACGCCACCAGCCTCTTCCCCTCACATCTCGAGCAGACAGACATAGTCATAGTCGCACCTCTTTATTGAATTAATTAAGATTAGCACTAATTAACGAGTGTATAAATATAACCGCCACCGGCGATATGTCAACAAAGGGAAATCGGGGCTGATGATAATTGGGAAGGGTTGTGGGTTGGCCGGGGCTCAGAGTCGGATTTTGAGTCTGCCATCCAACCTCCCCTTTTGAGCGTCCCCTCCAATAGCTCAACCACTCCTGCCCCTACCTCTCCGCCATAGGGTCACAAATGCATGAGACATACTCTCATGAGTCGCAGAGCTTTTTGGGTTGATCCAGTCTTGAAGGGCATGAGACCCTTGCCCTGCGATTCGGCTGTGCTAGAATTACACCGCCCAGCTGCATCATTAGGCTCAAGTTCTGCCAACCGGTGTCGATGAAAAGAAAAGTGTTGGTAAAGATCACGCCATGTAACAACCACTTCATTCGCAAGCACATTCAACAGGAGGATCAAAATGAAAAAGAGGATCTCGTTGGTGGCACTGGCAAGTCTATTGGTTCTTTGCTTGAGCGGTTTCGCCGTCGCTGCACCCAAAGACACCGCTGTCGCCCTTGTGAAGAAAGGTGTGGCGCATGTCAAAGAAATGGGCAAAGAAAAGGCCATCGCTGATTTTAATGTTAAAGACGGCAAGTTTGTCAAAGGAGAACTTTACGTCTTCGCCTACAACCTCGAAGGTACCATCATCGCACACCCTATGAACCCTAAGCTCATCGGCAGAAACATGAAGGAAGTAACTGATGCAGACGGCAAATTCTTCACCAAGGATTTCATCGCGACAGTAAATGGTCCTGGTAAGGGATGGGTTGATTACCGCTGGACTAACCCCGTTTCCAAAAAAATCGAAGCAAAGTCCTCTTATGTCGAAAAAGCGGGTGACATTTTAGTAGGGTGCGGTATTTATAAATAGCACAAAAATTTCACCTAGATCTATCCAATACATCCAAATGATCACGTATAAATCTTGTTTCATGCTCAAGCTACAGTGGCCATAACGCCATATTGTTGTTAATGCTGATAACTTCCTAGCCCAGCAGGCATGATGCCTGCCGGGCCGGTCCTTTGCTGTCGCGCAGGCGACGAATCGTCGGAACAACCATAGCGCCAAAATGGAGCCGGTATGTTCAATAATATGAAATTGGCAATGAAACTGCTAATAACACCTGCGGTAGTCATTTTGTTTATGCTGCTATCAGGAGCATTTTCTTTTTGGGGCATAAAAATGCAGCAGGCGACCATGAACGAGATGCATTCGGTCCGCTTTGCGAACCATGCCAAGGCCGGAAAGGTTATGAACGATATCGATGATGTTCAAAACAGGCTTTACCGGCTCATAATGTGGTCCAATACCGGAACCGAGCAAAGCAAAATCGACATGGAAACAAAAGAGGTCACAAAACTCCTGGCTCAATCAGCCTCGAACGTAAAGGAAATGTCCAAAGATCCCACCCTTACCCCTGAAGAACAAAAATACGTGAAGGAAATCCTCACTGCAGTCACTACATATTCCAAGGATGGAATCAGTACGCTTGAAATGATGGGGCCAGACATAAATGCGGTGATGATCTTTATGCATATGGCAACAGGCAAGTATGACATCTTGAAGAAAAAGATCGGGGAGTTCACCAAGATTGAAGCTTCCATGAGCGATGAAAGCCATAATCAATCAGTCAGGGCAAGTCAACGCGTGCTGATAATCCTTGCTATGGTGATTCTTTTTTCCTTGGTTTCAGCAACGGCTCTCTGCTATCTAGTCAACAAATCAATCATGTCGCCGATTGTAGACACCGTCCGAGTTATCGAATCCATGTCCAACGGCGACCTAACCCAGCGCATAGGGATCAAGTCATCGGACGAAATAGGCGATATGTCCCGCCATATCGACACCTTTATCGATTCGCTTCATGGATCGATTCAATCGTTTGCCCGTAATGCCCAGGAGCTTGCAGCCGCATCGAAGGAATTAAGCGACACCTCCGAGCAGATGGCCCGTGGCGCGGAACAGGTTGCCCAACAGTCAACTGCAGTCGCTACTGCCGGCGAAGAGATGACGGCCACGAGCAGAGACATTTCTCAAAATTGCCAAATGGCCGCGGAAAGCTCGGTGGTAGCCATGACTGCAGCGGAATCAGGCTCTGCCGTGGTAGGGCAGACTGTAGCGGTTATGGGTAAAATTGCCGAGCGGGTGCAACTGTCGGCAAAAAGCATCGAGGGGCTTGGATCGAGGAGCGATCAAATTGGAGCAATCATTGGCACCATTGAAGACATCGCCGATCAAACCAATCTGCTGGCACTCAATGCCGCGATTGAAGCAGCCCGTGCCGGTGAACAAGGACGTGGATTCGCCGTAGTCGCCGATGAGGTCCGCGCACTAGCAGAACGCACCACAAAAGCGACAAGAGAGATCAGTGAAATGATCAAGGCTGTCCAGACTGAGACTCGCAACGCAGTCGGCGAGATGGAATCCGGGGTACGTGAGGTACAGCAGGGGACCGCGGAGGCAAACCGTTCAGGAGATGCGATCCGCCAGATACTCGAACAGATTGAAGCGGTGAACATGCAGGTCAACCAGATTGCGACTGCGGCAGAAGAACAGACCGCCACCACAAGCGAGATAGCCGGCAACATGCACCAGATAACAGGGGTTGTCCAGCAGACTTCTCGTGGCGCACAGGAATCTGCTGCGGCCGCCCAGCGCCTGTCTACATTGGCAACGGAACTCGAACTCGTCGTGTCGCGTTTCAAAATCTGCTGATTCAATCATCTCCACCCCAAACAGTGGCATAGGTGCTCCCCATATAGGCATCCTCTACGGCTCTTTCCGACGCCAGCCGGATATGTCATATCGATAAAAGGTTAATGCTTAAGAGAATGCCCCTAACGCGAACACAGCGATAGGGGCATTTTTTTCCGATTGGCATTTCACCCCGCCCTCGGCGTCGCTTTGCCTGAGACCAAGTACACCGACGGGATGCTGAAGATTCGGCGACTTTTCGACGTGCTCCTTTGTGGTATGCTTCCAAATTGTTAATTTTTATTAACTGATCATTGCCCATACCATGGGGGATCGCATGAGATACCAATGGTTAGCTCATCACCTGGTTCGACACCGTTTTCCCGATCTAAACAAGAAGATGCAGGATGAGATCGTTTCCGAGGCCGTTTGCCGCGCCTGGTGTACCTTCCGGGCTCCGGATTACCGGTTAATGCTGGCATGTATCAATGCCGCGGCAAAAAGAAAAGGGCTGTCCCCGCCGACGGTTACCCAGCCTCCCCATAATCGACCCCGGTTTAAAATGCATACTCGGCCTAAACTGTCGGGCCGAGCAACGGTCATTCATATGTCTGATTTCCGGAAAAGTCGAAGAGCTGCCATCCTGGAATTGATTAGGCCAGCGGGTTTGAGCGCACCAAGCCTACCCGGGACAGGACAGGAAAACCTAGACAAAGATCAGTCGCCCTTTTGAGCGGCGACCAGTTCTATAAACCCCTGCAGCAATTCCGGGTTAAAAGCGCCTACGGACTCCTCGCGCGCGCTTGATACCGGTCGGATAGCCATTGCCGTCAAACCTTTCGTGGTGGTGACGGACAATAAGTAAGGCTAATCGGCAAAAAAGATGGCCCAAGGCTAGCTCCGGGCCATCTTCATTTCCAGCATCTATTGCGGATGATCACTCGATGGTCAGCTTCCTGCTGTGCAGCCTCGTCGATTCCAGGCTCTTCGGTATCCGCACTTCGAGAACGCCATCCTTGAAGACCGCACGCGCCTTGTCGACAACGATCTCGGTTGGCAGCTGGCAGGTCCTGGTGAAAGCACCGTACGAACTCTCGTACCTGTAGAAGTCTTTCTCCTTGACCCTGTACTCATTGCTCTTCTCCCCTGAGATGGTGATGCTGTCCAGATTTAGCTGCACGTTGACATTCTCTTTCCTGACGCCCGGCAACTCAGCCCTCACTGTCACCGATTCCCCGTCTGCGAAGATATCTACCGGCAGATATATCTGCTGTTCAGTTACTTCCCCGCCCATACGGTTGGACCAGAGCGAAAAGAATGGCCGTTTGAATATCTCGTCGAACAGGCGATCCATCTGTGCAAATGGAGACACTGCCCTTCCCTCCTGCCCTTCCTGCTGTCGCCGCGTTACCTGCCCCTGTTGTCCTTGTTGTCGTTCTTTCAGCAATTCACTTCCTTTTTCTAACATTTTGAACCCCCTTATCTACCGGTCTCGGGTGCCGCCTAATCGGTAGAGACCCCTGCGTTAAGGTAACCATCATAATCAGCTATTCGAACACCCCCCATGGAGCTATTCGAGCAACCCTTTATGGTTATTCTCATCTTAGCATTTTGCATTAAAAATCACAAATTCAAGAGCCGACTCGAAGAAGCTTCAAGCCACGGCCCTTCCCCCCTCCCGCCTGCGGGGTCGAAGCGCCCTTAGGCGCGCAAGCCCGACCTCCCTCCGCTGGGGGGAAGTTACTATTGGACATAGCGCCGCTGAGGGGCGGGTGGGCCAACCTGTAACAAGGCAAGCCGTACTTGACAAGGGGCTTCCATCTTTGTGTTTGATAACTTTCACCATTTCAGTTAAAATTTCACCGCCTGCCATCGAGAACGAAATGCCAGATAACACCAAAAATAACGCGGCTCCAGTGGAAGACAGTGCCGAAACGGCCTCAATATGTCAGAAGGCACTTTCCGAAACCTGCAAGGCTTTGAAGGCATTCTCCTTCTATCCGGAAAACCATCCGCTTCGCGAACAGCTCCTTCGTGCCGCCTATCATGCCGTTGCCAATCTGACGAAAGCAGGAAGGGTGTCCCTGATTGTGCAACGCAACGGGTTTGCTTTTGCAGATCGGCAAGGGGCGCTCGACAACACACCTATGACCAAGGCCCTGGCGCAAGAACTGTTTGCCCGCGAACTCCAGCGGCTCACCTTTCTACCAGAGCTTTCCCTGCTCGAATTCTCCGGATTTCTCTCCCTGTTAGCTATGGTGCCCCAGAAGATCAGCGACGCTGGAGGCATGGCCGGGATGCTGACGAGGAACGACATTCGGAACATCATCGTCAACCAGATCGATATCACGGCTGTCTATACCAAGAAAAACGTCGGGGAAGCCGCCGATGAAGTCGCCAATGGAACCGACGTTAAAGAAGACCAGGAACCGGACACCGTCCAGTCCAAAGGGAGCCTGTCCGAGGAACCGAGAGAGCTGAGTCTCGAAGAGCTGCTTGCCACCATGTCCGAGGAAACTGATGACGTCAGATATGGTCAGCTGGCTCGGATTCTGCTGGCAAAAGGGCGCTCACTGAAGCAGGAAGGCGATTTCGACCGTCTTTACACGATACTGGTTGAGATGGTGCAGCAGAATGCCGACCCGACAAAGAGCGCCGCCCGCCGCGAGTGCGCCCACACGGTCCTGCAGCAGTTGAGCCTGGGGGAAACGACTGAGCATCTTCTAAACCACCTGGAGGATGAGGATTTCGCGCAGGAAGAGATGGTCTATCTGATCCTGAATCTACTTGGCGCCGAGGTGGTCGATGCCGTCATCAGGCGGCTGATCGCCGTTGGCAGCAAGTTCTCCAGAAAATCGTTAATGACCGCTCTGGTCCGGATCGGCCCCCCTGCGCAGCCGTCGCTCATCACCTTGCTGAAGGACGGCAGATGGCAGGTCGTTCACTCTGCAGTCGCCGTTCTGGGAGAGATGGGAAACAGAGATGCCGTGAAGGCACTCGCCCTGACCGCCTCTCACCTTGAAAACCGGGTGCGCCTGGGAAGTATCCGCTCACTGGCGAGGATCGGGGGAATGGAAGCCACCGCGGTGCTGACTGGTCTGCTGCGAGATGATAATCAGGCCATAGCGATACAGGCAATCACCTGGCTTGGGAACAGCAGGAACCAGATGGCACTCCAGCCGCTGCTCCAGCTGGTCATGAAACGCGACATCATGGGCAAATCCCATACAGTGAAGAAGGAAGCCTTGGTCGCAATCGGCCGCATCGGTGACCGGCGGGCGCTTGCCCCGTTGTTCAGGCTGTTGCAGAGAAGGTATTGGATCGCGCCGGGTCGCTGGGACGAACTGAAACTCCTTGCAATCGAAGCGATCGCCAACCTGGGCGGGGAATCGGCACAGGTATTCCTCGAAAGCGTATCGGCACGAAACGACAGCCTCGGTCCGGCCGCATGTGCCGCACTGGCATCCATGGCGCAAAGGAATGCAGAACATGAGTGAGATTACCATCGAAGCGGCTCAACGGGTCGCCATGCTGCTCACGGCATCCATCAAAACCGTCCTGCTCTACCCCCAGGCCCATCCTGCTGTACGCCAGCCCCTACAGGAACTTGTCGACATCCTGACAGACATGGTCCTGGAAAGACCTGAAATCCATCTCGGCGTGGTCGAGGGCACCTTTTTCATCGAGAGCCGCCTTATCGTTTCCCCCAACGCTGCGGTTGCAGAGCTGGCCGAGCGCTTGGGCAAAAAGGGGATCGACGCCCTTACCATCTATCCCGGCGTGACGGCGGACCACCTGTTCAGCTTCGCCTCCCTCCTTGCCCGCCGTGAGACTACCGCGGAGTCGCTTCCGGGCGAACTGGAAAGAAATGGCGTCGTCACCATCCGTTTCGGCATTGACCAGGTGGTTAGCGACGGCACTTCCGATGAGGCGAGCCCGGCACCGTCGCGCATCTATCTGGATGCGCTGAACGCGGTGCGCGAAACGATGCGGGAGGTCGACAACGGCAGGATCCCCAGCGGCGACGGGATCAACATGGTGGTGGAAAACATGGTCTGCGTGGCCATGGAAAACCCTACCACACTCCTCGGGCTTGCCATGATCAAGGATTACGACAATTACACCTTCAGCCATTCCGTCAACGTCGGGATCCTGGCCCTGACACTTGGGGCGTACCTGGGGCTGGACCGGGAAGCGCTGCAGGAAATAAACACGGCCGGCCTGCTCCACGATATCGGGAAGACCAAGATCGACAAGACCATCCTCAACAGTCCGGGGAAGCTTTCCTCTGAAGAGTTCAAGCAGATGAAAAGACACCCCGAGGAAGGGGCGGAAATCGTCAGCAAGATGAAGAACATCAACCCCCGGGTGGCGGAGGTGGTGCTCGGGCATCATATCAAACAGGACCGTACGGGATATCCCGAATGGGCAAGCCAGAAGTCATTCGGTCTTTATACCGAGCTGGTGGCAGTCGCCGACTGCTACGACGCCATCACCACCCTGCGCACCTATAACATCCCCACCATGCCCAAGGCCGCAATGGAAATAATGCGCCGGCTTGCCGGGACCGCCCTAAACGGGGAGCTCGTTGACAAGTTTGAGGAAATGATGGGGGAATACCCTGTCGGCAGCCTCGTGAGGCTCGACACCAACGAAATCGCCCTGGTTTTGAAGCCGCACCCGATGGAAAGCGTGGCACCTGCTGTAAAGGTGGTTATCGACGCTCAGGGCGATGTGCTCCAGGAACCCAGACTGGTAAGCCTCGCTGTATCGGGTGGAACCCGCTATGCGTCCATCATCGCACCGGTCGATCCGCTCCTGAAGAACATTTCTCTGGCTAGCCATCTGCTAGAGTAACTTGCTATTTCCGCTCTTGAAGAAGCCCATCAACAAAAGAGCCGCCCCGTGACACAGGCGGCTCTCATCTTCCCGATATCCCCACTCGGAGCGGGTCCTACCCTCTAACCTCTGGAAATCCATGGCCCCTCAGAAAATAGGCGCCGTGACGAGAGGCTAGGGAGTGCCTGCTTTTCTACCTTTGCAGGATGGAACCTTTTTGTATCTGGTCCTTGCGGATGTTGTATTCCTGTTTGTTGATCCTGCCAGCCTTGTAATCGGCTTCGAGTTCTTGCATCTGGCGATGAGCACTGTACTCATAAGCCCCTGCGCCTACTGCCGCACCTCCCAGGGCTCCACCTGCCGCGCTTCCTCCGCGGGAGGCGCAACCTGATGTCGACGCTAACAAGAGCATTGTGACTAATAGAAGCAGCTTTTTCATGGGTATACTCCTTTCCGTAAAGGGTTGGAACTTCTGGTGAAGTTATCCCCAGAGTACCACATGAAATTAAAAATTGTCAATGCGCGGCCGGGTGTCCGAGGCCGGAGGCCCCGGGGCCGTCCCTGCCCCGTACTTAGCCCGTCCTTCGCCCTGCCCGTTGGCTTCGACAGGAAACTTCTTTCATTGCAGATGTCCTCTCACTCAAAGCCGGCAGAGGTTATTTACACCTTTTGTGGCGCGCCCTTGGCTTCCACCTGGCCCTTGCGGTTTCGGTTGATGAACATGCGCAGGGCCAGGTAGACGACGGGCAGTATCCCTGCGATGAAGAGCATGTCGCCGGGAAGGCGCAGCCATTCGAACAGGCGCACCATGGGCTGCATGAAAAATTCGGGCTGACGCCCCTGCCAGTAGGAGGTGGCCAGGATCTGGTTCAACTGGAGCAACCCGACGGGAAAGAGGTTGATGAACATCATCCAGGAAGCCCGAGGTGGCGATGGAGAGCCCGTAAAAGCCGGCGCGCTCCACATGGTAATGGGCATTCACACCTCCCAAAAGGCCCTGGAGCAGAAACAGGCCGGCCACCACCAGAAAATACCAGGCCACGGTGCGCTGGGAGGGGGTGAGTTGCACCTCCTCGGGAGCCGGGGCTTTCCCCGAGGCGTATTCATCGGCGGCATGCCACCCGAGCCATTCGTAGCGGCCGAAGACCGGGAGGGGAAATTCGGGCATTAAAGGACCAAAAACCAGTCCTTGTTCTGAGAGGGGGGGTAAAGACAAAAAAGGGGTGACCTGAGTGAAAAGCCATGATAGCTTTCCGGGGGGCGGACGATGCGGAGTGCTCTCCGCCAGGCAGCATGTTTCATATCAAGGGGTGCCACGATGCCGGGAAGTCACCTATCTCACTGAACCAGCTGGAGGCAACCATGGCACTTAGAACCCTCACCTGCCCGCACTGCGGGTTTTCCAAGGCGCTGGAGGAAGGCCTTCTCCCCCCTTCGGGAACGACGGTAAACTGCCCCCAGTGCCGGGGACAATTCACCCTTGAAGGTGTTGATCCGCCGACGCCGGCCCGCAGCCGGACGCTCTCCTTTAGCTTTACCGGAAACGCCAAGGAGTACTTCGGGATCTGGATCGTGAACACGCTGCTTCGCATCGTCACCCTCGGGATCTATTCCCCATGGGCCAAGGTGAGGAAGCGGCGCTACTTTTACGGCAATACGGTGCTCGATGACGCGAGCTTCGATTACCTGGCCGACCCGCTGGCCATCCTCAAAGGATGGTTCATCGCCGGCGCCTTTTTCGGCCTGTACTCCTTCGCCTCGCGCACCAGCCCGATCGCCTCTGTCGTGATGATGCTGGTCTTCATGGGGCTTTACCCCTGGGTGATCGTGCGCTCCCGGATCTTCAACCTGCGCAATTCCTCCCATCGAAACATACGCTTCTCCTTCAAGCCTGATTACCAAACCGCATACGAGGTGTACCTCGGGTGGTCGTTGGTCGTGCCGCTCACCCTGGGCATCCTGGCACCGTACGTCATGTACCGCCAGAGACGGTTCCTCGTCGAGAACAGCGCCTACGGGACCACCTTCTTCAAGTTCGATGCCGCTCCCAAGCAGTACTATCGCGCTTTCCTCCCCATGTTCCTCCTGGTGCCGCTCCTTGCGGCTGCCGTGGCCGGGATGGCCTTTTTACCCAAGACAGCTATAGGCGCGGTCCCGGCGCTGGGCTTCACTGTCATCCTCTTCGCCACCTACGCGATACTGTGGCTCTACATCCCGACGGTGATCACCAATGTCACCTGGAGCGCCACGAGCATCGGCGGTCACCGTTTTCAAAGCAGGCTCCGCGTCCGGGACCTGGCGTGGATCCACATTTCCAGCGCACTTGCCGTCCTGTGCAGCCTCGGCCTGCTCGCCCCGTGGGCCGCGGTCCGGCTGGCACGATACCGCCTGGACAAGCTGACCCTCTCCGGCGTCGGCAGGCTGGATTCCATAGTGGCCACGGAGAGCGAGGCAATGGGTGCTACCGGAGAGGAGTTGGGCGACATGGTCGGCTTCGAGTTGGGCCTATGATTTCGGCGCGCGGTTTCTGGTTGGACGGAAAGGTCTCGCAACGCCGGGAGGTGAGCATCACCTGCGGCGCTGACGCGATAGTCCACGTCCTGGGCGATGCTGTCGAGGTCTCGGCTTCACTGCGGGACGTAAAGATCGATCCGCGTCTCGGGACCGCACGGCGCATGATCCGCTTTCCGGACGGCGCGGCAGCCGAGACTGCGGATCACGAGTTCCTCGACGCACTGCACCGGCGGCAAGGCAAGGGAGGCTTCTTTCGTGAGGTGCACCGCTGGGAAACCAGCGTGCTGCGGGCGTTGTGCGCGCTCCTCCTCATGCTGCTTATCGGCTTCGGGTTCCTCAGGTATGCGCTTCCCTTCCTGGCGACCAAGGCGGCCTTTGCCCTCCCCGCCGACACGGAACAGTTGCTGGGGCATGAGACGCTGCAGGTTCTCGACCGGATCGTACTGGAACCGACGCAGCTCGCCAAGGAGCGGCGCGGCGAGTTGACGGCGCTCTTCGCCGCCATGACGGCCGGATACCCGGAACGGCGCGGCTGGCGGCTGGAGTTTCGCTCCGGCGCTGCCGTCGGTGCCAACGCCTTCGCGCTCCCAGCCGGAATCGTCGTCGTCACGGACCGCCTGATCGAACTGGCCAAAAGCGACGATGAAATTGCCGGAGTGCTGGCGCATGAGATAGGGCACGTGAATCGCCGGCACGCCCTGCGCCACCTGATGCAGAATTCCGCCACCGCCCTGCTTGTCGCCACCGTCACCGGCGACATCACCTCGGCCACCTCGCTTTCGGCGACCCTCCCCACCGTACTGATCGACGCCAAGTATTCCCGGGACTTCGAGAACGAAGCAGACGACGCCGCGGTCGCCTACCTCAAGGAAAAGGGCATTCCGGTGCAGAGCTATGCCGACATGCTGACCCGGCTTGGCGAGGACCACCGCAAGGAGAAAAAGGAAGAAAAATCCGGCTCGCGTTTCGGTGAACTCTTCGCCGACCACCCCCTGGTCCAGGAGCGGGTCAAGCGTGTACTTGGGAGGGAGAAGCCATGAGGGGGAGGCTCCCTCCGCGGGAGAGATCCCCCCTATAAAAGCGCCTCTGTTTCCCCCTCCCTCAACCTCTGTGCCCGGTGTTCCCCACCGGCGGGAAATCCCCCCGAATAAATCGAATACCCCCAAGCACCACGGCACTCCCCAGTTTGCCTTTGCAGGTTGCGGACTTACCAACCTTAGACGAAAAAAATGCCCGACATCTCAAGTTCCCTCCACGGTCTCCGATATGACAGACATCTATCCGCACTCGCTTTTCCCGTGCAGCTATCCATAATTACGAAGATATTTTCTCAGACCAGATGAAGACGCTCGCACAGAAATCATGGAGGAAGCCGTGTTCAACAATCTTAAGGTAGGAACAAAGCTGCTGGCAGGTTTTATACTGGTCGCCGTGGTCAGCGCCATGGTGGGCGCTGTCGGCATCAAAAAGATCCATCAGATCGACGACGCCGACACGGTCTTGTATGAGAAGATCACCGTGCCGCTGGCGGAATTGGCCAACATGTCCGTTTCCTTTCAACGGGTTCGCATCAACCTGCGTGATGCAGTTGAATCCAGGGACGAAAAGGAAAGGCAAGCGGCTATAGAAACTATCGGCAAGCTCCGCAAACAGATCGACGAAGCTTCGGATAAGTTCGAGAAGGCCATTGTGAACGATGAAGGGCGCAGACTTTTCGGCGAGTTCAAGGAGGCGCGCAAGGTCTATGTCGGCCATACCGACAAGGTGCTGGAGCTGATCAAGGCCGCCCAAGAGGCTGATGCGACAGCACTTCTTCACGGCGAGGCCAAGAAGGCGGCCCTGACCCAGCAAGACCTCATGAACAAGCTGATGGAATCGAAACGACAACAGGCGAAACTGACCTCTGACGGCAACACCAGGATTGCGAAAGCTGCCTCTATGCTGATGATTCTTCTGGTTGTTGCAGGCGCAGTCATCGCCATTGCCTGCGGTCTCTTCATCGCCCGAGCGATAACTCGACCGCTCAGGGATGCGGTTTCCATGACCACCGCGATCGGGGCCGGGGACCTGACTGTCGACATCCGGGTGTCCTCCGGAGACGAGACCGGCCAACTGATGGCTGCCCTGAAAAAAATGACGGAGAATTTGCGCTCTATCATCAGCAAGGTGGCCGACACCTCCAATCAGGTGGCGTCTGCTTCCAATCAACTGCACTCCACCTCGGAGCAGATCGCCACCGGAGCCGAAGAGGTCGCATCCCAGGCGGGCACGGTAGCCACTGCCGGGGAAGAGATGTCAGCTACCTCCTCCGACATAGCCCAAAACTGCCAGATGGCTGCGGAAGGCGCCCAGCGCGCCTCCCAAACTGCCCAAAACGGTGCGGAGGTGGTGGAGAAAACGGTGACGGTCATGGGGCAGATCGCCATCAAGGTGCAGGAAACCGCCAAAACGGTCGAGAGCCTCGGGGCACGCAGCGACCAGATCGGCGCCATCATCGGCACGATCGAAGATATTGCCGACCAGACCAACCTGCTGGCTCTGAACGCCGCCATTGAAGCGGCCCGCGCCGGAGAGCAAGGTCGCGGGTTTGCCGTCGTCGCCGACGAAGTTCGCGCCTTGGCTGAGCGGACTACCAGGGCGACCCGTGAAATCGGCGAGATGATCAAGGCGATCCAGGCCGAGACCAAAGGCGCGGTCGTCGCCATGGAACAGGGTGTACAACAGGTTCAATCCGGCACCGCGGAAGCGGCCAAATCCGGAACGGCGTTGCAGGAGATCTTGGAACAGATCAACGACGTGGCCATGCAGGTGCATCAGGTCGCTACCGCCGCAGAGGAACAGACAGCCACCACCAGCGAGATATCCAGCAACATGATGCAAATCACCCAGGTGGTGCAGCAGACCTCTCAAGGCGCCCATGAAGCGGCCATGGCGGCAGCACAGTTGCGCGGCAACGCCGAGGAGCTGCAGCGACTGGTACGTCAGTTCCAGCTATAAAAGCAAAGCGGACAACGACAACAGCATCTCGAGAAGCAACTGGGAAGCACCCGATCTGGGTGCTGAGAGTGGCCTTAGTGAGGTGCAAAACCGACCGGCTTGGCTTGATTGATGCGGGAAGGCGAGAAGACGGAAGAGACAAAAAAGAGCCAAGTCTGCGACTTGGCTCTTTTTCCGTTCATGCATGGGCACCCTTGCCAGCGTTGCGCACCGCTTCATCTCGGAATTTCGATGGAAAAACTCGCACTTCCGCGTCCCTTCTCTTCGAAGCTCCACTCCTTGAGCGATTCACTCTCCTTGCCCGGTTGAGAGCGGGAGACCTTGATCGACACTCGGAGCAACGAATCATGGTGAGTGGGGAGCTCAGCATACTCGACCTCTATCAGGTTCTGCCCGTAGCGAAGCTTTTTGCCATCCAAGTTGTAGTTGTACTGCATGTCCGGCTTTCCCTCCATCTCGCGGAGAGTCGTGCCGTTCGCCTTGATGGTGCCGGTGTAGTTGACCGCGTAGATGAAGACGTGGACGTTTTCCGGATGCTCGTCGCCGCCCGGCGATGAGGTCTGAGTCTCAAGGGGCGAGCTTTGAGAAGTAGGGGCCTGGGAGCCCGCCGGTTCCGCCGCGGTCGTCGCGGCCCGGGGAACCCCTTGCTGCGGAAAGGTGATGACTCTAAGACCCTGGTCATCGGGGCCGGCTGTGCCGCTGGGGGCGCTGTTCCGAAAGGTGATCCCCTCGCGTGATGCCAGTTCCGCAAGCGGGCCCAATACGGAGAAACCTATCACGGAGATCAGCGCCACCGGTACCACCAGAAAGCCGACCAGCGCCACCCCCGGCCATTTCACCTTGTCCGACATGCCGCAGGGAAAGGGGAGTTCGCCCTTCATCTCGCGCAGATCCCGGTAGATCAGGTAATGGAAGATCATCACGTAGGGGAAGAAGACAATGCCGAGGATCGGCCCGGCCACCGGTATGGCGCCGATCAGCAGGGAGGCAGCCCAGACGAGCAAGAGCCGCAGGGCCACGTTGAACCATTCTCCCCTGACGTACTCCCTGCTCTTGAGCAAGGCGTTCATGCCGCGCAACTCCTCCCGCACCAGAATGAACTGGGCGAAGCAGAACCAAACCGTGAAGATGATCCCGGGGATTAGGAGGAGCAAAAAGCCGCCGGTGATTACGAAGCTGGTCAGAAAGCCGATCCAGATCAGGGGGGCGACCATCCCTTCCCCAAGGGTCAGCGCATCTCCCATGCCGAGCTGCTCATCGGCCACCGCATGCAGGAAACCCGCAAGACAGCGGAAGCCGAGATAGATGCTTGCCACCATGCCGACCGTCCCGATCAGCACGACGGCTACTTTTCCCAGGGCCATGCCGGCGACCATGGCCAGACCAACCGCAGCTCCCCCGGGGACGGTAAAGGCGGCCACGCAGAGCAGGAAAAGCCCGATCAGGGTCGAAAACCTGCGCTGGAATACGTCCCAGCTCTCCTTGAAGAGCTCGCCTATCTCCGTTAGCTCCAGGTGGGGAGCAGGCCTCGGGCGTTGGGCCATACGCGGCGCGGCCGCCTTGCTGACCGGCGGGCAGGGGCCCGGTTGTTGCGGTTGTTGCGGTTGTTGCGGTTGTTGCGGTTGTTGCGGCTCCTGCGGAGGCGGCAGAGGCTCCCGGTCAGCCGCAGGTTGGGGGACAGGAGCCGATTTCGTGAACATGAAGACGGAGTTGCACTGGGGGCAAGTAACCTGGCGCTCTCCGTCCGGCACCTTGTCTGCAGGCATCTGGCGTGAGAAACTGCAGGACGGGCAGGAAATGGTAAGCATGCTCATCTTATCTGATCCTCCTGACACACCGGACTGGATTCGCAACTTGGCCATGTTTTATCCTTTCCCCTTCCCGGCTGGCAGGGTATCATCCATCGGTCACGGAGTGTTCAAGCCAACGGGCTTTCAGCATTAGGATCTTCTTAAGATCTGCGCCACTGTACCAGCTGCGGCAGTCATGACTCCCCGCTGCCTCGTTTCTGTATCAGACGATCACATAATAACAATAAAAATCAGGACTACCATGAGAGAACCCGCAACAGTCCGATCGAGTTACCGATTTTTTATTGCCTGTCATCCCGGCAGAGAGCTATGTTGGTGAACGGGATGGTTCCAAGGGCGGTGCAGGCCTGAAATAGCCTTCACCATGGGGAGCGCAGAGCCCTGCATTTTGGCTTGAACTGAAGACGCGTTTCTGTATAGTGGCGTGATGTTCCCCGCAACAGGCATAGGTGGAGATAATGCGGATTCTGATAGTCGAGGACGAACAAAAAGCGGCGAATTACCTGAAAAAAGGGCTGACGGAAAACGGCTTCAGCGTGGATATCGCCAACGACGGTGAGGACGGGCTGCACCTGGCCACTACCGAGGTGTACAGCCTGATCATCCTCGACGTCATGCTGCCTCTGCGCGGCGGCTGGTCCATCATCAAGGAGTTGCGCGCGACGGGGAACGACGTCCCGGTCATCTTCCTGTCGGCGCGCGATGCGGTGCACGACCGGGTCCACGGCCTGGAACTGGGCGCGGACGATTACCTGGTCAAACCTTACGCCTTTTCGGAACTGCTGGCCCGCATACGCATCATTTTGCGCAGGCACCCGCTGCAACAGCCCGAACTGATGAAGATGGCCGACCTGGAACTGGACCTGATCCGGCACAAGGCAAGGCGCGGCGGCGCTTCGCTTGACCTGACGGTGAAGGAGTTCCAACTGCTGGCCCTGATGTTGCGCCGCCGTGGCGAGGTGCTGAGCCGCACCACGATCTCCGAGCAGGTCTGGGGCATCAACTTCGATAGCGACACCAATATCGTGGACGTGGCGATCCGCAGACTGCGGAAAAAGGTGGACGACCCTTTCGCGCTCAAACTGATTCACACCATCAGGGGGGTTGGCTATGTCATCGACGAAACAGACTGAAGCCCCTTCCTCAACAGCGATAACCACGCGCCTGGTCCTTTTCTACCTGGTCAGCACCCTGCTTATCCTCTTCTGCACCAACTGGTTCCAGTTCCAGGCGCTCTCCGACGACCTCGATTACGAGGACAACGATTTCCTGGTGGAGCGCATCGCCACCCTGCGCTCGATCATCGCCCGCCACCCCGACGCGCTCAAGGACCAGATCCCGGCGGACGACCAGAGCCAGCATACCCGGTACCTGGTGCGCGTGCAGGATGCACAAGGGCGGACCGTCCTGCAATCGCCGGGCATGTCCGGCCTCCCGGTGGAGCTGTTCCCACCGGCCGTAACGACTGCGGAGAAGATCGGCCACGGCACCAGGCACCAGGGCGCCGACAAAAAGAGCTACCTGTTGAACTCCGCCTGGGCCGAGGGACGGGGAGATTCCCATTTCCGGCTGGTGCAGGTCGCCCTGGACATAACCGAAGAAGACGCCCTGATGTCGAAGTACCTGTTCAAGATGGGGGTATCGATCCTTATCGGGCTACTGCTGGCGGCGGGGCTGGCCATTTTCATCACCAGAAAGGGGTTGCAGCCGCTGCAGAACATGGCCTCGACGGTGGCCCAGATCACCGAGACCGACCTGCACCAGCGCATCAGAACGGTGAGCTGGCCCAAGGAACTGGACCAGTTGACCGTCGCCCTCGACGCCATGCTGGGACGGCTGGAGGAATCGTTTGCCCGGCTCACCGAGTTCTCGGCCAACCTGGCCCACGAACTGCGCACGCCGCTGAACAACCTGCGGGGCGAGGCGGAGGTCGCCCTGTCACGGGCGCGCTCCAACGACGAGTACCGCCGCATCATCGAGTCGAGCATGGAGGAGTACGAAAGACTCTCCCGCATGGTGGGGGACATCCTCTTTCTGGCACGGCCGGACCAGGGCCATCTGCCGCAGATGATCGATGCCAGGGGAGAAATTGAGACACTGGCGGAGTATTACCGCAACCTGGCCGACGAGCAGCAGATCACCATCTCCATTGAGGGGAGCGGCAGCGTCAGCGTCGACCCGCATCTGTTCCAGCGCGCCGTCGGCAACATCATCTCCAACGCCCTGCATTACACCCTGAGCGGCGGGCAGATCACCGTGAAGATCCACCCCGCCGGAGACGGTTCGCTGGAGGTAGCCATCGAGGATGACGGCATGGGGGTCGCGCCCTGCGAGTTGCCTCTCATCTTCGACCGCTTCTACCGCTCGCCGCAGGCCCGCCAGAGGCATAACCAGGGAAGCGGCCTTGGCCTCGCCATCGTCCGCTCCATCATGGCCCTGCATGGCGGTACCGTGTCCGTCTCGAGCAACCCCGGGGCGGGAACCGTGGTGACACTGAAGTTTCCCCGACAGGAGGTCGTCTCTCCCAGATGACAAAAATGTCATCTTCCTGCAATGCTCTGGCAAGACCCGTTCCCGTATTTTAGATGGCACTGAAGTCTACATCTTTTAAATACGGGGTAAAAAGCCATGCCGCAGCGCCGCCCGGGTCTCGTCGCCTTTGTCTCATGCACCTTCCTGGCAGTTTCCGCAGCCATCCGCATCATGCTCTGGGGGATGACCCCCAAGGTGGCCGGGCTCACCCTCCCCCTGCTGCTCAAGGCAGCCGCCGCCGGGTTCTTTTTCGACCTGGCGACCCTCTCCTACGCCCTCTTGCCGCTGGCGCTCTACCTGATCCTGGTCCCGCGGCGCTTCGCCAGGCACCGCTGGCACATCTGGCTGGTGCGCGGCCTGTTCACCCTGTTCCTCGCCGTGCTGGTCTTTGACGGCTGCGCCGAGTTCCTCTTCTTCGACGAGTTCGGCGCCCGCTTCAACTTCATCGCCGTCGACTACCTGGTCTACACCCACGAGGTGATCGGCAACATACGCGAGTCATACCCGCTGCCCGCAATCTTCGCGGGGATCGCCGCCGTCGCCCTGGCGTTCTCCTGGCTGCTGCGCAGGCGCCTGGAGCAGGTGGCGACCGCCACCTTCGGCGGCGCCTACCGGCGCGCAGGCGCCATGCTGCTCCTCCCGGCACTCCTCTCCTTCAGCTTTGTCAACGTCTCCCAGTCCGCCATCTCGTACAACAATTTCGCCAACGAGATCGCGGGCAACGGCATCTACAACCTCTTCGCCGCTTTCGTCAACAACGAACTGAGCTTCACCCGGTTCTACCGGACCCTGCCGCAGGACCGGGTCAATGCGCGCCTCAAGACGCTGGTCGCCGAAAGGAACAACAGCTTCGTGAACCCCAAGTCGGAGCGCTTCACCAGGCAGATCCGGGGCGAGGGGACGGAAAAGCGGCTGAACCTGGTCGTGATCGTCGAGGAGAGCCTGAGCGCCGAGTATCTGACGAGCTTCGGAAACAAGGATAACATCACCCCGAACCTGGACCGGTTAGCCTCCCAGTCGCTCTTTTTCACCAACCTGTACGCCACCGGCACGCGCACCGTCAGGGGACTGGAGGCGCTGACCCTCTCCATGCCGCCGCTTCCCGGCACCTCCGTCGTGAAGCGCCCGCACAACGAAGGCTTCCGCTCCTGGGGCGAGATCATGAACGCCAAGGGGTATGAGTCTAAGTTCATCTACGCCGGGCACGGCTACTTCGACAACATGAACGCCTTCTTCTCCGGCAACGGGTATTCCATCGTGGATCGGGCCGCCTTCGCCAAGGAGGAGATCAGCTTTTCCAATGTCTGGGGGGTGTGCGACGAGGACCTGTTCCGCCGCGTCATCAAGGAGGGGAGCAAGTCCCACGCTGCCGGGAAGCCGTTTTTCTCCATGGTGATGACCACCTCGAACCATCGCCCCTTCACCTACCCCGCAGGCAGGATCGACATCCCGTCCAAGAGCGGTCGAAATGGCGGGGTGAAATATGCCGATTACGCCATCGGCAGGCTCATCGCCGAGGCGAGCAGCCACCCCTGGTTCAAGGACACCATCTTCGTCATCGTGGCTGACCACTGCGCCGGCAGCGCCGGCAAGAGCGACATCCCGATCAAGAAATACGAGATTCCCATGCTGGTCTATTCACCCGGCCACATCAAGCCGGCGCGCGTGGAGCGCATGATGAGCCAGATCGACGTGGCGCCGACCGTGCTGGGACTTATGAACATGAGCTACCAGAGTGATTTCCTGGGGCGCGACATGCTGAAGGATTCCGGGCAGGCGCCGCGCGCCTTCATCTCCACCTACCAGAAACTGGGCTACCTGACCGAGAACGAGTTGCTGGTGCTCGGCCCGCGCCAATACGCAGCCCAGTACCGGGTGGACCGCAAGTCCGGCGAAGCTAAAGCGCTGCCGGTCACAGACACGCTACTGGGCGACATGCTCGCCTACTACCAGGGGGGAGACTACCTGTACCAGCAACGGCTGAACCGGATCCGCTAGAGATGGCAGAGAGGATAAACAGAGAGTTCTGGATCCGTCATCTCGCCCTGCCGGTTGCCCTCTTTCTGGTGGCAGCTGCAGCCTGCGAGATGTCGGAGATCGACATCTTCCTGGCGGACCGCTACTTCGATTTTTCCGGGGGGATCTGGCCGGCGCGCGAGGCCTGGTGGGCGGAGTGGCTGATTCATAAGCGGGGCAAGGATCTCATCACCGCCATCGCCGCGGGGTCGCTGCTCGCCTGGCTCGGCTCCTTTGGCTGGCAAAGGCTGCGCCCCCTGCGCTGGCACTTCCTGTACCTGGTGCTTGCCATCTCGCTTTCGGCCGGCACCATCTCGGCCCTGAAGAAGGCGACCGGCCGGCACTGCCCCTGGGACCTGCAGCGCTACGGCGGCAGCGCGCCGTACACCCGACTGACCGAGCCGCTCCCGCAGGCATGCGCCCCCGGGAACTGTTTCCCCGCGGGGCACGCCTCGGGCGGGTTCTCCCTTTTCGCCGGCTATTTCGCCTGGAGGGATCGCCGCAGGAAGGTGGCCGGGTACTGGCTGGGCGCGGGAGCTTTGCTGGGGAGCATCTACGGCTACGGGCAGATGGCCCGGGGCGCCCATTTCCTATCCCACAACATCTGGACCGCCATCATCTGCTGGCTCATCCCGCTCGCCCTCTACCTCGCCATGCGGCGATTGCTGGCGGAGCTTTAAAATTAGCTACTTAGCGAGAAGCCGCTCAAGAGGCACAAAGAGGACACCGAGGAATTTTGGGGGGAGAAAGGCAGACGGAATAGGCGGTCCGACCCGACCACTGCCAATAAGTGAGGACAATTCTACAAGTGGATGTGATTACGGCTCGTGGTTCCGGTTCCGGTCGTTGCGGGGCGGGAACCCGTGGTTGTTGTTCTGACGGGGCGGGATCTTTTTCCCGTGCGGATCTAGCTCGGGCTTCCCGAGCTTTTGATCCAGGTACTCGACGGTCCCTTCGCCACGGATATGCTCCAGACGGTGGGCGGTCGGATGCACCGCCTCCTGCGGCGTACCGATGGATGCCAGGTAACTCTCCCAGAGACGATGGGCGCGCAGCACCTGCCGCGCTTCCTTGCCCCCGGCTTCGGTGAGACGGTAACCTTCGGGCGAGACGCTGATCATTCCCTCCTGCTCCATCTGCCGCAGCGCCTTGGGGATGAGGCCGGGGTGCGCCGCCTGCACGAACTCATGCAGCACCGGGAGCGGGGTGTCCCCCTGGCGGCGCAGCACGGTGATCAGCACGTCTTCGATCACCTGCTGGGGCACCAGCCGACGCATGCGCAGCCAGCGCGCCAGCAGACCGTAGCGCGGCGCGAGGACCAGCACCACCAGGAACTGCAGGGTGCAAAACAGCATGACAGCCCCGCCGCCTGCCGAATCGAGCCAGACGCAGAGATAGAGCCCCCCGATGACGCTGGTGACGCCAAAGAGGGCGGAGAGCCACATCATCCGGTCCAGGCGGTCGCTCAGGAGATAGGCGGTGGCGGCCGGCGTGATCAGCAGTCCCACCACCAGGATCACCCCCACCATACTGACCGCACTGACGACGACCAGCGAGACGCAGGTGGTCAGAGCGTAGTCGAGCAGCAGCACCGGCAGCCCGGTGGACGCCGCCATGATCGGGTCGAAGCTCGCCAGCTGGAAATGACGGAAAAAGAGCACGAGGATGCTGAGCACGGTGGCCGAGACCAGCACGCTGGCCCAGAGGTCGCTGTCCGCGACGCCCAGGATGTCCCCCATGATGAAGTGCATCAGGTCTATGTGGATGTACTGCCGGAAGATGGAGACCACGACCACGCCGAGGGCGAACACGCCGGTGTACATGATGCCGATGGCGGTGTCCTCCTTGATCCGGGAGACCCGGGAAACCAGACCGATCAGCGCCACGGTGATCACCGCCGCCAGGAGCGAACCGAGCAGCATGCTCGGCGCGTGCGCCTCGATGCCGAACAGGAGCTTCATCGCCAGATAGCCCCCCGCGACACCGGCGATCATGGCGTGCGACAGGGCGTCGCCCAGAAAGGCCATGCGCCGCAGCACCACCAGACAGCCTACCACGCCGGAAACCAGCGCCACCGCGCAGCCGCCGATCAGCGCCTTCTGGAAATAGGTCTCGGTGAGCGGAGCCCAAAACGCCTGCGCCAGAAAGCTCATCGTTTACTCTCCTTGGCCATCAGGTCGGCGAAGACCCGCAGCCGCCCTTCGTACACCTGGCTCAAAAGCTCCTCGTGCAGCACGAGGCTCGGGGGGCCATAGGCGTAGAGGCGCTGCTTCAACAGGATCAGGTTGTCGAAATACTCCGCGGCGGTGGTCAGGTCGTGATGCACCACCACCAGGGTCTTGCCGGCCGCCTTGGCGCGCTCCAGCACGTCCAGGATGGCCCGCTCGGTTGCCGCGTCGACACCGGCGAACGGCTCGTCCAGGAGCAGGATGTCGGACCCCTGGGCCAGCGCCCTTGCCAGGAAGACGCGCTGCTGCTGCCCGCCGGAGAGCTGGCCGATCTGGCGCCCCGCGAAGTCGGTCATGCGCACCATGGCGAGCGCTTCCATAGCGGCCTCGCGGTCGGCCGGCGACGGGGAGCGGTACCAGGGGATGCGCTGGTAGCGCCCCATGAGCGCCACCTCCCGCACGGTGATGGGAAAGTCCCAGTCCACCGCGCCGCGCTGCGGCACGTAGGCCACCCGCCCCTTCGCCTTCTGCACGTCCTCCCCCCCTATAAGTATTTCCCCCACGTCCGGCTTCTCGAAACCGAGGATCGCCTTGATGAAGGTCGACTTCCCCGAGCCGTTCGGACCGATCACCCCGACCAGCTGGTCCTGCTCTATGGTCACCGAGACGTCCAAGAGCGCCGGATGGGCGCCGTAGCTGACCGTCAGGTGGCGCACCTCGATGGCGGGTACCCGTTTAATGTCCATGGTTCGCCTCCCCGGCTGCGGCGAGCTCGAAGGGGAGCGTGCCGGTCACCACCGCCCCCTTTTCCCCCCAGAGCGTCCGGTCCAGCACCACCCGCCCTCCCTGCAACAGCCTGACCCGCACCGCGTGATCCAGCGCCTCCCCGTGAGGCGGGACCGCCCGGAGGTAGATCTCGTTGCGCCCAAGGACCAGCCCCGGCACCGGATGCACCGACAGCGTGACACCCGCCGGCAGCGGCTGGTCGCTGCGATAGAGTTCCCGGTCCGCCACCCGCACCAGGAGGGTCGCCGCCGCGGCCGGATCGCCGCGCAGGGCGAAGGGATCGGCTGCCGTGGCGAAGCCCGGCGTGACCTCCAGTGCAAGCGCCTCCATGGGCGCCTCCCGGACCGTCTCGGCCGCGACCGGTGCAGGCTGCAGCCGGTCACGCTGCCAGGTGTAAAGGGAAAGCCCCCCGACCAGTATCAGCCAGATGGCCGCCACCAGGGCGAATTTCATGATTAAACCTCTCTTTTCAGGGCTGAAGCGCCTGGACGATGAGCAGCACGTTCTCGCGCATCATGCCGAGGTAGGTCTCGCCGGCGGAGCCCGCGGTCCCCATGGAGTCGGAGTAGAGTTCGCCGCCGATCTTCACCCCGGTCTCCCGGGCGATCTCGCGGATCTGCTTCGGGTTGATGGTGGTCTCGACGAAGATCGCCTGGGCCCGGGCCTGGCGTATCGACTGCACCACCTGGCGGTGCCGCTCCGGGGTCATCCCCGCCCCGACCTCGCTGCCGGTGGACCAGCCGACCGGGGCGATGCTCAGGTAGTCGTTATCCGGATTGAAGCGGTATTCGCGGCAGAAATAGTTGAAGGCGTCGTGCGTGGTGACCAGCACGCGGCGCTGGGGCGGGATGCGGTTCACCTGCTCCCGGATCCAGGCGTCCAGCACCCGCAGCTGCTGCAGGTAGAGTTTCCCCCTGCTGCGGTACTCGGCGGCGTTCTGGGGATCGAGCCGCTCCAGAGCCTGGATGATGTTGTTCACGTAGAGCGCCGCGTTGGTGAGGGAAAACCAGGCGTGCGGGTCGGGAACGCTCTCCCCGGAGCTGCCGAGCGTCAGCGGCGAGAGCCCCCGGGTGACGGTGACCAGCGGCTTGCCGGCGTCGTGCGCCAGGGCCCCCATCCAGTTCTTCCCCTCCAGGTGCAGGCCGTTCTCCAGGCAGAGGTTCGCGCCGAGCACGATCTGCACGTCGTCCGGCGTCGGCTGGTAGGTGTGCGGATCGGCGCCGGGCGCCAGGATGCTCCTGACCACCAGCCGGTCCCCGGCGATCTGGCGGGCGAAATCGGCGATCTGGGTGGTCGAGGCGACCACGACCGGCTTGCGCGGCTCGCTGCGGGCGGCCATGGCTGAGGCGGACCAGAGCGTTAGCGCTATGAGGACTAGCAGGCGAATCAAGAAGCACCTCCTGTGGCGGACGGGCAGACGCGAACGCCCCGGGTGGGGGCGTAAGTGAGGAATGCAAAAAACACAACAGCTATTGAAACATCCCATTCATTAAATGTCAAATGCCCGCGAGGCGAAAATGGCCTGAGGGTGCTTTGTGTCATCATCGGCTCCCGGTCTGTCATAGCATTGCCCGCAGTGTCACAGGCGGGTACAAAAAACCTACAACGGCGTCGGCCTTTAGGCAGATTTACAGTCACAGGCAGGCGTCCCTGTTTCCGCGCCACCCCGTTTCTGGCAAGGCTGTCTCGAACCCTGTAGGAGCGGCATTCCTGCCGCGATAACGCCGCGGCAATCGCGGCAGGAATGCCGCCCCTACAGATGCACGGCCGACTTTGAAACTTGATCCGGCAGCACTGTGACAGGAAGTTTTCCCGGCGAGGCAAAACACCCATTTTTTATGCAGCGAACCGCCGGTTTCTATGCTAGCCTTATTGCTATTTTCCTACCCCCGGGGAGGCATAACCCAACTGATGCAAAACAGGGCAATCGAAAAGATCCTCAACGGCGTCTGCGAGGGGACGGTTGACGTCCAGCAGGCGCTGGAGAAACTCAAACACCTCCCCTTCGAGGACCTGGGGTGCGCCACGGTGGACCACCACCGCGCGCTGCGCCAGGGTTTTCCGGAAGTGATCTTCGGCCAGGGCAAGAGCATCCCCCAGATGCGGACCATCATCACGGCGCTCCTCGAGAAGGGGGGGAACGTCCTCGCCACCAGGGTGAACGGCGCCAAGGGGGCCAAGCTTAGGGAGTTCTTCCCCGCTGCCGTCTACCATGCGGACGCCCGCGCCCTCACCATCGAGCAGCATCCGGTGCAGATGCGCGGCAGGGGCAAGATCCTGGTGGTCTGCGCGGGCACCTCGGACATCACGGTCGCCGCGGAAGCGGTGCTGACCGCGCGGCTGATGGGAAACGAGGTGGAGAAACTGTACGACGTCGGGGTGGCCGGGCTGCACCGCCTGCTCGCCCGCCGCGGGATCCTCGCCGAGGCGGCGGTCATCATCGTGGTAGCGGGGATGGAGGGCGCGCTCCCCTCGGTGGTCGGGGGGCTGGTGGACAAGCCGGTGATAGCGGTGCCGACCTCTATCGGCTACGGCGCGGCCTTCGGCGGCGTGGCGGCGCTGCTCGGCATGCTGAACTCCTGCGCCGCCGGGGTGACCGTGGTGAATATAGACAACGGCTTCGGAGCGGCCTACGCCGCCAGCCTGATGAACAGGGTGCAGGCATGAGGGTACTTTACTTCGACTGCTTCGCCGGGATCGCCGGCGACATGACGGTGGGGGCGCTCCTTGAACTCGGGCTCCCCATGGAAACGCTGCGCGAGGGGCTGAGCCTCCTGCCGCTCTCGGGCTACACGCTCGCGAGCTCCCGGGTAGACAGGCACGGCATCGCGGGGACCTCGTTCAAGGTGACGCTCACCGGGGCAGACCAGCCGCACCGCCACTACTCGGGGATCGCGGCGATGATCGAGGAGGCGAAGCTCAAGCCGCGGGTAAAGGAGCTGGCGCAGCGCATCTTCAGGAGGCTCGCCGAGGCGGAGGCGAGCGTGCACGGCGTGACGCTCGAGCGGGTGCACTTTCACGAGGTGGGGGCCATCGACTCCATCGTCGACATCGTCGGCACCGCCATAGGCCTCGACTACCTGGGGATCGACAAGGTGTACGCCTCGGGGCTCCCCTACGGGCGCGGCTTCGTGCGGACGGCCCACGGCCTGCTCCCGGTTCCGGCGCCGGCGACCGCGCACCTCATGCAGGGGATCCCCCTTAGCGCCGACATCGGAGAGGGGGAGCGGGTGACGCCCACCGGGGCCGCCATCATCGCGGCGCTCGCGGTCGGTTTCGGGCCGCCCCCGGCCATGACGCCGCACGGCATCGGCCATGGCGCAGGCGAGAAGGATTTCCCGGAGCTGCCGAACCTGCTCCGCCTGGTGCTGGGCGAGGCGGCCCAAGCGGCGCACCCGGAGGAGGTCCTGGTCCTGGAGACCCACATCGACGACATGAACCCCGAGATCTTCGGCTTTGTCATGGAAAGGCTCCTCGCGGCAGGCGCCCTCGACGTCGCTTTCTCAGCGCTGCAGATGAAGAAGAACCGCCCCGCCACCCGCCTCACCGTCATCGCCAACCGGGGGGACCTGGACAGGCTCTCGGCAATCATCCTGGGGGAATCGACGGCGATCGGCCTGCGCTATTACCCGGCGCGGCGCATCACGCTCACGCGCAGGACGGAGCTGCGGCAGACCTCGCTCGGCCCCGTGCAGGTGAAGGTCCTGGAAAACGGGCGCGTGGCGCCCGAGTACGAGTCGTGCCGGGAGATCGCCCTGACGCGCGGGGTGCCGCTGATCGAGGTGTACCGGATCGTGGAGAAGGAGAGCTGTAACGGATGAGAAGTTTCGTGATCGTCGCCGCCACCTGGTTTGGCACCGGGTTCTCCCCCTTTGCCTCGGGAACCGTCGGCACCCTGGGCGCCATCCCCTTCTACCTGGCGCTCGCCATGCTGCCGCTGCCGCTCTACCTCTTGAGCACCGTCGCCTTCACCCTGTTCGCCTGCTGGGTCGCGGGGCACGGGGAAGAGATCTGGGGCGAGCACGACTCGGGGAAGATCGTCATCGACGAGGTGGCGGGATACCTGGTCACCATGACCGCCCTCCCCCCCAGCTGGCAGGCGGTGACGGTAGGCTTCTTGATGTTCCGCCTGTTCGACATCCTGAAACCGCAGCCGGCGCGCTGGTTCGACCGGTCGCTGAAAAACGGCTACGGCGTGGTGCTGGACGACATCGCAGCGGGGGTCTACGCCTGCGCCGCCACGCACCTGGTGCTGAGGTTACTGTGAAGCTGGCAACCCTTTCCATAGGCGACGAGCTGTTGAGCGGCGAGGTGGTCGACACCAACGCCTGCCATATCGCCGGCAGGCTCTACGACACCGGCGCCCGCGTCTTCAGGCATCTGACGGTGCCGGACGACGAGGAAGCCATCGTCCAGGCCCTCCTGGAACTCGCCTCGGCGAGCGACGCGGTCATCGTCACCGGCGGCCTGGGCCCGACGCCCGACGACCTGACGGCCCAGGCGGCGGCGCGCGCGGCCGGGACCGCGCTGGAGCTCTCCGAGGAGGCGCTGGCGCATCTGGCGCGCTTCGAGGAGCGGATCTCCGGGGGGCTGCACCCGGCGAACCGCAGGCAGGCGCTGGTCCCCAAGGGCGCGCCGCTCATCCCCAACCCGCTCGGGACCGCCTGCGGCTTCACCGTGAGGATCGCCGGGGCCGAGATCTTCTTTCTCCCGGGGGTCCCCCACGAGATGGAGCACATGCTGGAGGATACGGTGCTCCCGGCACTGCGGCAGCGGGTCAGCGTCCCCTGGCAACGGGTCACTCTGAAGCTTTTCGGCGTCTCCGAGGCGGCGACCGCGGCGCTTTTGCAGGGGGCTATCCCGGAGGGGTCGCCGGTGCAGCTCGCTTACTGCGTCAAGTTCCCGGAGATCCACCTGATCCTGCGCGCCCCGGCCGTGGCTGCCGAGCTGCTGCAGGCGGCGGCAGCGGCGCTGCGGGAGAGGCTCGGGGCATTCATCTTCGCCGAGGACCAGGAGACCATGGACCGCCGGGTCGCGGCCCTCTTCAGAAGGAGCGGGCTCACCCTGGCGCTCGCCGAATCCTGCACCGGCGGCATGATCGCCACCCGCATCACCGCTATGGCCGGCAGTTCCCGCTATTTCCTGGAGGGGAACGTCACCTACAGCAACGAGGCGAAGGCGCGGATGCTGCAGGTCCCGGCCGGGCTGATCGCGGCGCATGGCGCGGTAAGCGCCGAGGTCGCCTGCGCCATGGCGACCGGGGCGCGCCGCGCCGCCGGCAGCGACCTCTCGCTCTCGGTGACCGGGATCGCCGGCCCCGACGGCGGCACCCCCGACAAACCGGTCGGCACGGTCTTCATGGCACTCGCCGATGCCTCCTCCTGCCGCGTGGACCGGTACAACTTCCAGGGGGATCGGGCCGGCGTCCGGTCGATCGCCTGCTTTACCGCACTTGACTTGCTGCGCAAATACCTCCTCCCCCTTCATGGAGCATCGGGCCGGGACTAACCCGTCTTAACGGAATTGCTGGTACAGGGGACACACCTTGCACTTTGCACCGCTCTTGCTTGTCATCGCCTGCGAACTGCTGCTCCTTTTGCTCGGGCAGTTCACCCCGCTGCCGAACTGGCTGCATGTAGCCACCGCGAGCCTGTTCGCGGCGGCCATCCTCGGATTCGCCGCACTGTTCAGGAAGCGCCAGGCGCGCGTCCTGGACGGGCTGCGCAGCGAGATCAACGGCATGCAGCAGGAGGCGGCCAAGGCCGCGCGCCGCTACAAGACCCTGCTGGAAGGGGCGGGGAACGCGATCTTCATCTTCAGCGCGGAGTCGGGTGTCCTCGAGGAGGAAAACCGGATGGGGCGGGAGCTCCTCGGCTTCAGCAAGGAGGAACTCACCTCCATGCTGGCACGCGACCTGCTGCACCCCGCGGAGCACGAGAGGTTCCGCTCCTTCCTGTACCAGCTGAAAAGGCACGCCACGGCCGACCTGGACGGGGTGCAGTTCCAGAGAAAGGACGGCTCGCTCTTCCTGGGGGAGATAAATGCGCGGCTGATCGATCTGGGAGACGAGCTGGTGGCGCACTGCCTTTTGCGCGACATCACCGAGAAAAAGCGCACCGAAAAGGAGAACCGGCAAAGAAACCGCGAGCTCTCCATCCTGAACAACATACTGGCCGGCATGAACAACGCCCAGGGGCTGGAAGGGGTGCAGGAGACCACGCTGGGCGAGATCATGGAGCTGTTCCAGGCCGGCGGCGGCACCCTGCACCTGGGCGGCCCCGAAGACGCGGCGCCGCAGCTGTGCGTCTCCAGGAACATCTCGCCACGCCTCGGGCAGATGATCTCTCAGCGCATCGCCGGCGAGCCCGGGCGCTTCCGGCAGCTCTGCGTGCGGGAAGAGCGTCGGGGGGAGAGCCTCTCGCTGGCCGCCGCTGAGGATGGCTGGGGTTGCCTTACCTCGATCCCGGTAAGCGCGCAGGAGCATCTCATCGGCGTCATGCACCTCATGCACTCCGGCCCGCACTGCTATACCGAGGAGGAGTCGCGCTTTCTCAGCAGCGTCGGGAAGCAGATGGGTAGCATCATCGAAAAGAGCAGGCTCTTCACCGAACTGAACTGGAAGAGCGAGGAACTGCTCCGTTCCCACCGCCTGCTGGAGAAGAGCAGTCACAACCTCTCCGTCTCCGAGATCAGGCTGAAGCAAAACCTGGCCCTCGTCGAGCAGGCGAACCTCGAGATGAACCGGCTGGACCGGATGAAGAACCAGTTCCTCGGCATGGTCTCCCACGAGTTCAACACCCCGCTCACCAGCATCATCTCCGGGGCCGATCACCTGCTGCAGCACGGCATGAACACCAAGGAGCACGCCGGCGCGGTGCTGGAGATGGTGCGGGACGGCGGGCTCAGGCTGAAGGCGCTGGTGGCCGACCTTTTGAAGCTGATCAGGCTGGAGGCGCGCGGCGCGGAACTGGAGACCTCCGCGGTGCACCTGAGGAGGTTCCTGGAGAACCTGCTGACCGAGCAGCTCCAGCCGCAGCTTGAGCAGCGCAGGCAGACCGTGACCCTCACCGGCCTGGAGGCCCTCCCCTTCTTCAACGGGGACCGCGGCTACCTGGAGCGGGTCTTTTGCGAACTGCTGCTGAACGCGATGCGGTTCAGCCCGGACGGCGGCGAGATCGTGGTCACCGGCCGGGTGGTGGGCCAAAGGGAGCTCCACGAGCGCGGGGAGACGCTGGCTCGCTTCAACTCCGACTTCTTGCGGCGCTGCGGCGAGCGCTGCTACCTGGAAGTGGAGGTGCGCGACGGCGGCATCGGCATACCGGCCGAGGAGCAGCAGCGCATCTTCGAGATCTTCTACGAGGTGGGGGAGATCCGGCACCACAAGAGCGGCCAGAGCAGGCGGCAGGGGAAAGGGGCGGGGCTTGGGCTCGCCATCGTGAAGGGGATGGTGGAGGCGCACGGCGGCATGGTCTGGGTCGAGAGCGAGGCGGGGAGTTCCTTCTTCCTGGTACTCCCCCTGGAGCAGGAGGCGATCCAGCCCGCGCTGTTTTGACGCCGGAGCGGCTGTTCAACGTTCAAGGTTGAACGGTTTCTGCCTTTTATCAGCTTGAAATGCCGCGCATGGTTGTGCTATGTGTGATGGGATCTACTTTCAGGATAACCCCTGCCCGGCGCAGGCAACAGGAGATATAAACGATGCTCGACAAGGAAAAAGCGGAAAAAGCCCTGGACCTGGCACTGAGCCAGATAGAGAAACAGTTCGGCAAGGGCGCCATCATGAGGCTCGGCAACGAGGAGCCGCTTCCGGACGTGGCCGCCATCCCGACGGGGTCGCTCTCGCTCGACATCGCGCTTGGGGTAGGCGGCGTGCCGCGCGGCCGGGTCATCGAGATCTTCGGACCGGAATCCTCCGGCAAGACGACGCTCGCGCTGCACATCATCGCCGAGGCGATGAAGCTTGGGGGCATCGCGGCCTTCGTCGACGCGGAACACGCGCTCGACATAGGTTACGCCAGAAAACTCGGCGTCAGGACGGACGACCTGCTGGTGTCCCAGCCGGACACGGGCGAGCAGGCGCTGGAGATCGCCGAGACCCTGGTGCGAAGCGGCGCCATCGACGTGCTGGTGATCGACTCGGTGGCCGCCCTGGTCCCCAAGGCGGAGATCGAGGGTGACATGGGTGACTCCCACATGGGCCTGCAGGCGCGCCTCATGTCCCAGGCCCTGCGGAAACTGACCGGCATCATCTCCAAGTCGAACTGCTGCGTCATCTTCATCAACCAGATCAGGATGAAGATCGGCGTCATGTTCGGCAACCCCGAGACCACCACCGGCGGCAACGCGCTCAAGTTCTACGCCTCGGTCAGGATGGACATCCGCAAGATCGCGGCGCTCAAGCAGGGCAACGACATGATCGGCTCGCGCACCCGGGTGAAGGTGGTGAAGAACAAGGTCGCCCCCCCCTTCAAAGAGGTCGAGTTCGACATCCTGTACGGCGAGGGGATTTCCAAGGAAGGGGATATCCTCGACCTGGCCGTGGAGCGCAACGTGGTGGACAAGAGCGGCGCCTGGTTCTCCTACGGCAAGGAGCGCATCGGCCAGGGACGCGAGAACTCGCGCATCTTCCTGAAGGAGCACCCGGAGATGACCGCCGAGATCAGGGAGAAGCTGATCGCACCGCAGCAAGCCGCCGCTGTGCCCGGCGCAGCCTAAGCCATGGAACTCAACGAGATCCTCGGCATAGCCATGAAGGCGAAGGGGTCCGACATCCACCTGAAGGCGGGACTCCCACCCATCGTCAGGATCGACGGGGCGCTGCGCGCCATCCCGAACACGGACCGGCTCTCCAGCGAGGCGGTGCGCAACATGGCCTTCTCCATCATGAACGACCGGCAGAAGAAGATCTTCGACGAGAGCTTCGAGGTCGACCTCTCCTACGGCGTCCCCGGGCTCGGGCGCTTCCGCGTCAACACCTTCGCCCAGCGCGGCACGGTGGCAATGGTGCTACGCGCCATACCGATCGCCATCCCCACCCTGGAGGCGCTGAACCTGCCGCCGGTTTTGAAGAAGCTCGCCCTGGAACAGCGCGGGCTGATCCTGGTTACCGGCACCACCGGCAGCGGCAAGTCGACCACGCTCGCCTCCATGATCGACTACATAAACGAGCACCGGACCTGCAACATCATCACCATCGAGGACCCGGTCGAGTACCTGCACAAGGACAAGAAGAGCCTGATCAGCCAGCGCGAGGTCGGCTTCGACA
>Ga0209317_1000867_pt1 | contig 31775 bp, 28 predicted proteins | sample RifGroB2_FD_183994 | JGI IMG/M metagenome (GOLD analysis project Ga0209317, IMG submission 183994) | Soil microbial communities from Rifle, Colorado, USA - Groundwater B2 (SPAdes) (version 2) | ecosystem: Environmental > Terrestrial > Soil > Unclassified | place: Rifle, Colorado | collected...
CTCCTGATATGCTTCTGCCGCCCGATCGGCAGGCTGGATAACCTGATTCAGGATATCCGTGTTGTGCGGGGAAGGATCCAGCAGGTCGTTGGTGAGAGATTTTGCCGCTTCTTCCAATTGCGGACGGATCTCATTCAGCGGGTTGTCCTTATCAGCAAACGAGCCCTTCAGGCTTTCCGCCGTTTTTTTCAACTCCATCAGGCCTTTGGCCAGGGACCGGGCGAGATCGGGGAGCTTGTCCGGGCCGACCACGATCAGGGCCAGGGCCATGATGAGGAGCATCTCCGGCAGTCCTATGCCAAACATTTCTTTACTCTCATTGTGTTGCCAAAAACATGAATGGGAAAATCTTGGAAAAGATCAGTATTCTGCATTCCCGTAACTCATCAAAAGTGTGTAACGCTTTCGATTGTGCGGGTTGCTGTAAGTTTCTGAATCTTTTTTCGTCACACGATTTGATTGGAGACGCCTGGCAGGATAAACTGAAACCTGCACGGGGCTACAAGATACGATCATCCTGGTACCGGTACGAATGTAAGGTATTTGCCGGAGAGTGTCAATGATTGACGATTTGCGGGACCTCGTGTGGATCAATATCGGAATGTTAACATCGTCTTGATTTTGCGTCATTAAAAGAAAGTAAGCATATCCTAGCTTGTTGATTGACTTTATAATGATTTTCAACTATAATGGCGAGTTTGTCTTGCGCGGATTCGTTGTGGCCGGAAGGAACAAGCTCCAAGCCGCGATGAATTGTTTTTCAAACCTCTGAGAGGAGATGGGGATGTCGAGTGTTGTAGTCGTTGGCACGCAATGGGGTGACGAAGGAAAGGGGAAAATTGTCGATTTGCTGACCCGCTATGCCGATTGCGTCGTTCGTTTCCAGGGTGGTAATAATGCCGGCCACACCCTTGTCGTCGAAGGGAAGAAGTTTATTTTTCATATTATTCCTTCCGGCATTTTGTACGAAGAGAAGAAATGCATGATAGGCAATGGTGTGATAGTCGATCCGGGAGTTCTTATCGGCGAGATCGATAAGCTCAAGGAGCAGGGGATATCGGTTTCGCCGCAGCGTCTGATGATCAGTGAAAGAGCTCATCTTATCATGCCGTATCACGCCGGCATCGACCAGGTAAAAGAAGCCTCGCTCGCCTCGGGCAAAAAAATAGGTACGACCGGCCGTGGCATTGGCCCTTGTTATATGGACAAGGTCGGCAGGATCGGCATCAGGGCGGGTGATCTGCTGGATGACGACCTCTTCCGGGAAAAGCTGCAGGAGGCCGTTGCGGAAAAAAATTTCCTGCTTACCGAGAAATACAACAGTGCACCCGTCGATTTCGATACGATCTATGCTCTATTCCGTGAATATAGCGAGAAACTGATCCCGTATTTCCGGAACGTCTCGGTCGAACTGGATGTTGCCAGGAAAAATAATAAAAACATACTTTTTGAAGGGGCGCAGGGTACGCATCTCGACATCGATCATGGCACCTATCCCTTTGTGACATCATCAAATACGATCGCGGGGAATGCCTGCAACGGTTCCGGCTTCGGTCCCGCGCATATCGACGCCGTGATCGGGATCATGAAAGCCTATACCACCCGTGTCGGAGCCGGCCCGTTTCCCACTGAGCTGGTCGACGATATCGGGAACCGGCTGCAGGAAAAGGGGCATGAATTCGGAGCGACAACGGGGCGCCGCCGGAGATGTGGATGGCTGGACGGCGTGGTGGCCAATGACGCAACCAGGCTGAATGGCCTCACCGGCCTGGCTATTACCAAGCTGGATGTGCTGAGCGGCCTGGAAACCATCAAATTTGCCACCTCGTATGAGTTGGCCGGCAAGACGCATTCGACAATGCCCGCCAACATTCGCCAGGCCGGAGCTGTCACACCGGTGTACGAGAGCCTGGAGGGGTGGCAGGAAGATATTGAAAAGGTACGAGAATACGACGCACTTCCCCGACAGGCGAAGGAATATATAAAACGCATTGAAGATTTCACCGGTGTACCGGTGAGTATTGTTTCGGTAGGACCCGACAGGGAAGAAACACTCTTGCTGTCGAATCCCTTTACACGTTGATGATCCCCAAGAGGGTCAAAAAGAGGACAGTTACTCCTCCTAATCGTTCATTGAAGTACCTGAGAGGTTGATGGAATGGCAAGAATTACTTGTGAAGATTGTTTAGAGAAAGTTGGCAAACAAAACAGATTCAAACTTATTCACCTCACTGTTCAGAGAGTCAAGCAGCATCGCCAGGGTGAACCTTTTCTCGTTGATGGGAAGAATAAGGAAATAGTCATGACCTTGAGAGAGATTGCAGCTGGCAAGGTGAATTTTGAAAATATTAAAAATCTGCCGGATACTGCCAATAATGCAAAACCGAGTGACGAAGACGAGAATGACAGTTTGTTGGTAATTTCTTGATAGTTTAGCCTTCTTCCGAGATTGTTCGAGATTTGAAATGCAGGCAAAGGTAACGAAGTCGGGAATCTTGCCCAAAGATGTAAGAAGCGAAAAGAATAGCCATGAGTACTGATTATTACGAGATTTTATCTGTTAACAGGAATGCCTCAGCCAGTGAGATCAAAAAGGCTTATCGCAAGATGGCGATGAAATATCATCCGGACAGAAATCCGGACGATAAAGAAGCAGAGGATAATTTTAAATCCTGTACTGAGGCCTACGAAGTTCTCAGCGATGAAAAAAAGAGAAAAATCTACGACACCTACGGTCATGATGGACTGAAGAACAGCGGTTACAGAGGGCCAGGCAACGCGGAGGATATTTTCTCCAGTTTTGGCGATATCTTCAGCGATCTATTCGGCTTTGGCGGCGGCAACCGGGCCAGTGTCCGCAGGGATGGGCCGATCCCCGGCAACGACCTCAGGTATGATGTCGAGATCACCTTTATGGAAGCCGTTCATGGAGTATCCAAAGAAGTTCAGCTGACTCGAAGGGATACGTGTTGGACCTGTGAGGGGACAGGAAGTCGTCCCGGCTATCAGAAACAAACCTGCCCCACTTGTAACGGCCGGGGACAGGTCGTACGGTCCCAGGGCTTTTTCCAGATGAGTTCCACCTGCCCGCAGTGCCATGGCGAAGGGGCAATGGTCACCCATCCCTGTAATGATTGCCACGGGATTGGTCTGGTCGAGAAAACCAAGAAGGTCGCCCTGAAGATTCCTGCCGGGGTCGACACCGGCGCCCGGATGCGTCTCAGAGGCGAAGGAGAAGGCGGACGTCGCGGTGGACCTTCCGGCGATCTGTATGTCGTGGTTCATGTTCAGGAACATGAATTTTTCAAACGGGAAGGGGATACGGTGTATTGCCGGTTCCCTCTATCCATGGTCAACGCGGCTCTTGGAGCGACTGTTGAAATTCCGACAGTCCACGGCAAGAAGACCCTTGATATTCCATCGGGCAGCCAGTCGGGCGAACTCTTTACCTTACGGAATGAGGGAATACCCAATCTTCGTGGTCGTGGAAGAGGCGATATGGTGGTGGAACTTCAGGTGATGACACCCACCAACCTGTGTGAAGAGCAGAAAAAAGTGTTGAGGGAATTCGACAGCCTCTGTACAAAGCAAGGTCAACATCAAGAACAGGAAGGTTTCTTGAAAAGATTGTTCAACGAGGTGATAGGTAAAAATTAGTCAATTGTCTAAAAACCGACCAATTTCTCTACCTTAACTTTTGCAAAGCAAGTGATTATATTTTTGGCCTTAAGTTGCCGAAGAATGCAATGACAGGGATCGGAAGATGACAGAGAACAACAGTACATCGACGTTCACCCATTTCGACAGTCGTGGTAATGCCCGGATGGTAGACGTCAGCGAAAAATCGGATTCGGTGCGGGTGGCTGAGGCGAAAGGAAACATTAAGATGTCGCCCATGGCCTATGAACTGGTGAAAAGCGGTTCAATGGCCAAGGGTGATGTTTTAGGGATTGCCAGAGTTGCCGGTATCATGGCCGCCAAGAAGGTAGATGAACTCATTCCGTTGACCCACCCTTTGATGATAACAAAAATGGATATCTCGTTTGTCTTGCAAGATGAAGATTCATCCATTGATATTGTTGCCACGGTTGGCATTACCGGGAAAACGGGAGTGGAGATGGAGGCGCTTACCGCCGTCAGCATCTCGGCTTTGACCATTTACGATATGTGTAAAGCCGTTGACAAATCGATGATCATCAGGGACATCAGGCTTCTGAAAAAATCCGGCGGTAAAAGTGGCACCTATATCCGTGAGACAAGGTAACGGATATGTTTCGTGATTTATTATGTGATTGAGGAGAGAGTGAATGGATAGAGAACAACTCGAACTGTTTCGTACGCAGCTTTTGCAGAAAAAGCAAGAGATTATGGCGGACGCCGGCAAGACTATGACGGAAATGACCGATCAAACGACCAATGTTCCTGACCCTAACGATAGAGCAACCCTCGAATCGGGAAGAAGCTTCGAGTTAAGGATTCGCGACCGGGAAAGAAAGCTTTTGTCCAAAATCGATGAGGCAATTGCTCGAATCGATGACGGAAGTTACGGTATTTGCGAGGATTGTGGAGAAGAGATTGGGTTGAAACGGCTGGAGGCTCGTCCGGTAACCACTCTCTGCATCGATTGCAAGACCTTGCAGGAAACAAGAGAAAAGTCTGTGGGACAATAGGGGCCCATGCCGGAACTTCGTAAAGATCCTGTTCTCGGGCGATGGATTATCATTTCCAAGGAGAGGAGGAAAAGACCGACTGATTTTCCCGTTGAAATCTCCACCGGCAGTGGCGGCTTTTGCCCGCTTTGTCCGGGCAATGAGTCGTTTACGCCCTCGGAAGTGCTCGCTTACCGTGATGGCCATCAGCCGCGCAACGGCCCGGGCTGGGAGGTGAGGGTGGTGCCGAATAAATTCCCGGCATTGGTGATTGAAGGAGACCTGTCGAAAGAAGGTGTGGGTCTGTACGATCGAATGAACGGGATAGGCGCCCATGAGGTCGTCATCGAAGGTCCCGATCACGAAGTTACTTTTGCCGATTTTTCTTCGGCAAAAAAGGTTCTGGTCTTTAAGGCGTACAAGGAGAGAATAATCGATCTCGAGAAGGATTCGAGATTCAAGTATGTCATGGTCTTCAAGAATCATGGCAAAGCGGCCGGGGCCTCACTTGAGCATTCACATTCCCAGCTTATTGCCTTACCAATCCTTCCCCGGATGATCGTTTCCGAACTCGATGGCGCCAGGTCGCACTTCAAGTATAAGGAACGATGCATTTTCTGCGACATAATCCGCCAGGAAATTCGTCAGGACGAACGGGTGGTATGCCAGAACGACCGGTTCATTACCATTACTCCCTTTGCACCGCGGACCCCTTTCGAGATGTGGGTTCTGCCGAAGCGTCATGCCTCGGCCTATTACTCTTTGGATGATGCCGATTTGCATGGCCTGGCTGAGATTTTCTCGGAATCCCTGCAGAGGCTGAACAGGTGCATCCCCAACGTTCCCTATAATTTCGTTCTGCATACGGACCCTCTACGGTCGGGAGGGCTTGAGTATTATCACTGGCATTTTGAAATAGTTCCCAAATTGACTTCTATCGCCGGTTTTGAATGGGGATCGGGGTTTTACATAAATCCGTTGCCGCCGGAAGAAGCTGCCCTGTATTTGCGCGAGTCGTTTGGGCCAACATCAGAAGGAGCACAAAGTGAAAAAGGTACTCTTGGTTGATGACGAGGAATCCATTCAAATGGTGTATCGTGAAGAATTCGAGGACGATGGTTATGAAGTTATATCGGCTTTGAACGGCGAATCGGGGCTCGAGAAATTCAAGCAGGAAAAACCTGATCTTGTTATTCTCGACATCCAGATGCCGGGGATGAACGGGGTCGAGGTCCTTCGCCAGATGAAAATGATCGATGCTGCCGTGCCGGTTATTTTGAGCAGTGCCTACCAGGAGTTCAAGCGTGATCTTGGCACCTGGGCTTCCGATGAATATGTGGTGAAGTCGGGAAATCTTGAAGAACTGAAAAAGACCGTGCGCAGGTTACTGAAAGAGGATTGAGAATCTTGATGCGTGCCGATTCTTCATCAACGTGGGATCGGCTGCTAAACCGGAGTCATTGATTTGCCAGCTACTGGAATGAAAGACATACAAAGCCAACTGGACAGTCGCAGAATCAATATCAAAAAGGTCGGGGTCAAGACCATATCCTACCCGATAACCGTCCGCGACAAATCGCAGAAACGCCAGCATACTGTCGCCACGGTCAATATGTATGTCAATCTTCCCCACAAATTCAAGGGTACTCACATGAGCAGGTTCGTCGAGATACTCAATGAATTTCATGGCGAGATCGATATCAAGAGTTTTCATGCCGTCCTCGGCAAGATGAAAGATCGGCTGGAAGCCGAGGCCTCCCACCTCGAGATCGCTTTCCCCTATTTTCTGCATAAGGCCAGAAGCGGCGAATCCGGGCATCTCGCCCATTACAAGTGTCAGATGCATGGTTCGCTGCAACAGGACGACGATTTGAAGATCAGCGTCGAGGTGCCGATCAGCCTGCCGATTGCGGAAAAGAGTCCTCATCGGTTGCCGGGTTCCCTCGGCAGATGGGGCAAAGTCGATGTCAGCGTTCGATTTCGCCAGTTCTTTTGGATCGAGGATATTATCATCCTGATCGAACATGCGATTGAAGAAGAATTGAACAGTCTTGCCTCGCGGGAGCGAAAGGTGCTTTCCGTCGAAACGCTTACGAGACGGGTTGCAACGTGTCTCGAGAAAATAGCCGCCATAAAGTGGTTTGCGGTAACCATCAATAACTTCGGCGACGAATGCTCCACGTTTGCGGCAATCGAATCGTATTAGCGATCTTTCCATTTTCATTAACCCCCAATACTCACAATTATCCTCATGCGCGATCTATTATTTGAAATCGGAATGGAAGAGATTCCGGCGGGGTTTCTTCAGCCGGCGCTTACTCAGCTTCAAGATCGGTTTACCGCAAAGGCAGCTGAATTGAACTTCGGCCACGGCGTCGTCAAAGTCATGGGAACGCCGCGCCGGCTCGCTCTCATCGTCTACGATGTCGAAGAAAAACAAAGAGATACTGTAGAGGAATTGCTCGGACCTGCGAAAAAGGCCGCATTCGACGGGGAGGGCAAGCCCACCCGCGCCCTGGAAGGTTTTGCCAGGTCCAAAGGTGCCGCAGTGAGTGATCTTCGGCCGGTCGAGACGCCGAAGGGCGAATACATGATGCTGGTTCGCGAGGTTAAGGGGACAGATACCGCTTCCCTGCTGCCCGGAGTTCTGCACAACCTGATCCTTGAGCTGTCCTTTCCCAAATCGATGAGATGGGGGAACAATCGTCAATCTTTTGCCAGACCCATTCAATGGCTGGTTGCACTCTTCGGAGAGGAGATACTCCATCTCAGTCACGAAGGTATCGAGTCTTCCAATACCAGTATCGGCCACAGATTCCTCGATAAGAGGTCGATTGTTATTCGGGATGCCGCACATTACGAGCAGCAACTGGGTGATCATTACGTCATGGTCGATTCTGTCAAAAGAAGATCGCAGGTGGTTGCGGAGATAAAACGGGCGGTCGCAGAATCCAAGGAGCTGCAAGATGGGACTGTAGCCATCGATGAAGGGCTGGTCGATACCGTGACCAATCTGGTCGAGATGCCATTCGGGGTGTGCGGGGTTTTTGACGAAAAATTTCTGCAGCTTCCGGCAGAGGTGCTGATCACCTCCATGCGCGAGCATCAGAAATACTTCCCCGTTATGAACTCGTCAGGCAAACTGCTGCCGGGCTTTGTCGCCGTCAACAACACCAAGGTGATCGATACCGACATTACCCGCAAAGGCCATCAACGGGTGTTACGGGCACGGCTCGAAGATGCCTTGTTCTTTTTCAACAGCGACCGGGAGAATCGGCTTGAAAGCCATGTGGCCAACCTGCATGGCATCATCTTTCAAGCAAAACTGGGCACGATGCTGGAGAAAAAGGACCGGCTGGTGAAATTGGCCAAGATACTGGCCGATAAAATCGATCCCGGTCTTGCCGAGGACAGCTGCCGGGCGGCCCTGCTCTGTAAAGCCGATCTTCTCTCCAATATGGTTGGGGAGTTTCCTACCCTTCAGGGGATAATGGGAGGAGCCTACGCCCTGCATGACGGTGAGAAGGAACCTGTTGCCACGGCCATTGTCGAGCATTACATGCCGAAGCGAGCAGGAGCGGAAATTCCTGCTACGGATGTTGGCGCGATACTTGCCCTGGCCGATAGGTTCGATACCCTTGCAGGCTGTTTCGGCATTGGCCAGGTTCCGTCGGGAACCGCCGATCCTTTCGGACTGCGGCGAATTACTCTGGCAATACTAAACATCATCCAGGGTAAGGGATATTCCCTCTCGTTACGTGAATTGATCCATAAGGCACTCGCTCTCTATGGGGACAAGGTGGATGGCGGCCACGATACGGTCGCTGCGGTGCTCAATTTCGTCAAGGCGCGTTTTGCCAATGACTGCGTCAGCCGCGGTTATCAGGCCGAAGCGGTCGATGCCGCAACTTCGGTCAATTTCGACGATGTAAACGAATGTCTGCAGAGAATCAATGCGATGATGCAGATCAGAAAGGAACCTGCCTTCAAGGTCCTGTCCGCTTCCTATAAACGGATACGCAACATCATTAAAGATAATCGTAATGTGGAGATTGACCCCGCCTTGTTTGCCGATGGTGCCGAAAGCAGGCTGTACGAGCTGTTCCTGGAGGTACGCCAGGAGATGGAAAACCTGGTCGCCGCCAGAGAGTATGTGAAAGCCCTTGAGGTTATGTTGAGAATGAAGGAGCCTGTCGACAACTTTTTTGACAAGGTCATGGTGATGGCGGAGGATGCGGCCATACGTCAGAACCGCCTCAATCTCCTGACCGCACTTGGCGATCTTATCCTCCAGATCGGCGATATCTCAAGATTCCAGGAAACTTGAATTGTAAGCTTCCAGCTCAACGGCAAAAGGGGTGTTCAGAAATTCTGAACACCCCTTTTGCTTTTAACTTCGAAATGTATCGGCTGCCAGACTTACTTCTTCGGATGGCAGGTATCGCATTTATCTATTTTCTTTTCTTTCAGTGCAGGATCGCTCCCTGCTTTTTCTTTGTGGCATTCCAGACAGTTCCCATGGCCGGCACCTTTCAGGGTGTCAAGCGCCAGGCTGCCTTTGGTCTTTCCGGCAAGAGCAGTAGTGTTGTGGCAGGTTTCGCATTTTTCGATTTTTTGGCCTTCAGCATAAGGAACCTGCTTGCCGTCAGCCATGCCATGATGGCAATCTGCGCACTTGAATGCATCCTGATGCTTCTTGTGCGGGAATACAGCCGGCTTTTTACCACCTTCACCAAGAGTAATCTCCGCTGGTCCCGGATCAGCCGCGAAGGCCAAGATGGCAGCACAACTCATGATAAACAGCGACATAACACCACAGGCAAAAAATTTTTTCAGCATGTTTGCTCCCCTTTCTTTGAAAGTTGTCGGTTGGAACTGCCCTCCATCATCTGAACACGTTCTTTATACTGCTTTTACTGAACTTTGTCAAAACTTAACCTGTTGGTAATATTCTACAAATACCACGCAGTGGTATGCGTTATTCCTAACTTGATCCATAACTGTGCAGGCCGGACAGGAGGAAATTAACTCCATAATAGGTAAACAGAACCGAAACGAAACCGAAAATGGCCAAAAAGGCAATCCTCATGCCGGCCCAGCCTCTGGTGTATCGGGCATGAAGGGTGATGGCATAAAAAAACCAAGTGATGAGCGACCAGGTCTCTTTCGGGTCCCAACTCCAGTACGTGCCCCAAGCGGAATTTGCCCAGATCGCACCGGTAATGATCCCGGCACTCAGCCAGATGAACCCGAATACCATGGTCTTGTGGATCAAATCATCCAGCACCGGAAGAGGGGGCAAAGTTCCCGCAATTGTTTCACGGCTTTCGTTCTCACTTTTATTCTTGATCACATACATGATGCCCAGGGCGGCAGCGACCGCAAATGCCGCATAGCCGATGAAACAGGTAACTACATGGGCGATGAGCCAGTTCGACTGGAGTGCCGGCACTAACGGGCTTATTTCCTTGCCTATTTCACCGGAAAAAGATGCATAGGCCATGGCAAGAAAGGCAAAAGGTGTGGCAAAGGCTCCGATTATCCTGATCTTGAATTTCCATTCGATGAACAGATAGAGGGCGATTATGGTCCAGGCAAAGAAGACCACGGATTCATACATATTGGTGAGCGGAGCATGCCCGATACCCATTTGGTACGATTCGACCCAGCGCAGGGCGATTCCCGCCGTCTGGATAAGCCAGGCCATGGCGGTAAAGACCGTGGCAACAGACCCTAGCTTGCTGGCTTTAAAGACGAGAACCGCCACATAGAGCAGGGTCGAAAACATATATGTGAAGGTAGTGATGCCAAGCAGCTGAGAACTATCCATTCTTAACTCCATTTAATGCTGTAATCATAGGATGATCGACGTGGCGAACATAAAACAAGGGTTGCGGTCAGAAGATTCTTCTTTTTAAAGTCTCAATTCGAAAGCCTGATCGACAAGTCTTTCAAGGCGTGAAAAAAGCCTGGCGAAAGCAGGTTTATTTTTATTTGTCGATCCGCTGAGATATAAAGTTACACCCGTAGCATCTACATGCTTGTATAGCCAGATTCTTTTATGTGTCAAGAAAAATGCCATGTATAAGCCTATCATCATGAGTCCGCAGCCTATATAGACTAACCAGACGCCAGGATCTTTTGCAACCTGCAGCCCCGTCGCATACATCTGTTTGGCTGTGAGGTTGTATTCCTTGCCGCCGCTTGAGATGGAAGTGCTCGTGTTGTCGGCAAGCCAGACAACTGTTGCAGGGTTTTCTCCCAACTTGAACCAGATTTTCGACCGCACCGCTCTTTGCCCCATCGCTTCGGTATTTATGACACCAAATTGCAGGTTTTGATCATCCCAGGTGGTCTGCTGCTGAAAAGGCAGGACAAATCGCTTCGATTGGCCTGTGGCTTTGTCCGTAATACTCAGAATGAAATCCCGATATGCTTCATAGCTGGCCTGATAGAAGGTTATGCCCCGATAGGTAAGCGGATTGTTCACTTCAATGTCTTTTTGCAGAAGTACCCGATCCTTCTCAAGAATTGTCAGGCTGCTTTTATAGTCCTTCGGCATGCCGTTGTCATAAAAGTCGACGGTGAAAGAATCGCAACGTATCTCAAAGCCCAGAGCAATGGGAGAAGAATCCTTGGCGGCATATGCCTGTTCGGTCGAGCGCAGTTCCGGAATCATCACACTTCCTTTGAAACCCAGGAAATGACCAATTATAGCGCCTACGAAAATCACGAGGATGGATAAATGGACAATATACACACCGATTCGGCTCCATCGGTGTTTCTGGCCAAAGTAGAGTTCATTCCGGTCTTCCCTCCTGACTGTGGTATTCCAGCCGGCTTTTCGGAGGAGTTCCGGCAGTCCGGCAAGGCCGGGATGATCCGACGGAACCTGCCATTTTCGGCAGAAGACCATTTTTTGTATTCTCTCCGTTGACATCGCCAGATTGTCGGCCGTGATGATCCGCAGAACTGCAGGCAATCGATCGATACTGCATATAATCAGATTGGTGCTCAGCAGGCCAAGGAGACCGAGAAACCACCACGAAGAATACATATCCGGGATACTTAGAATATGGAAAAATTGGGCGGTTTTTGCTCCGTAGTTGTCGATATAGAAGGAATACGGCTTGCCTTGAGGGATGATGGTTCCGACAATGGAGGTAACGGCAAGTGAACAGAGAGTGAAAATGGCAAGCTTCACAGACGTGAAGAAGGCCCAGAGGGTGTCGAACAGTTTCATTCCGGAATGTGAAAGATTGAGAATTTATTAAAGGACAACAAAGGACACAAAGATGGTGCAGGTTGATACGACGATCTGCAAACCTCTTTTCCACCACCACACTAACATATTCTTCAAAGAACAAAAACCTTATGCGCAACAAATTGACCTGTTGACCCAGGAATGTCATTTCTAAAAAGATGAGCGCAATTTAGTACTCTCGCTGGCAGCAAAAATACTTGCTTATCTTTTGCAAAGAGGTTAAAGAGTCAGATTCTAATTGATATTTTTTGCAGTTCGGAAATGAATTCCATGGCATTCCAGGAATAACCTCGCTTGTGCGGGAAAGTCAGATAGAAGGAGAAAATCATGGCAAAAGTATGTGAAATTTGTGGGAAGGGACCGGTAACGGGTAATAATGTTTCCCATGCTCACAACAAGACAAGACGGCGATGGCTTCCCAATTTGAAAATGGTGCGTATGGCGGACTCCGGAGGAAATAAAAAAAGAACAAAAGTCTGTACCCGCTGCATCAGATCGGGAGCAGTAGTAAAAGCAGCCTGAAAAATTTGGAATTATACTTACTGAAAGGCGAGAGGAATCATTTCCTGCTCGCCTTTTTGTGTTATAATAATCTTCCCTTACGGCTTATTTTCCTGCGGAAGGCATCGGAAAGGCAAATGCAATAAGGGAAATAATCACGTTTATTGTCGGATGGAGACAGATATGAGCGCAGAAGAACCGAAATACATCAGCTTCGAAGAAGCTGTAAAACTTGTTGGAGCGATACAGGAGGAAGAAGACCTCGACGATACCGACAGGAGGGTCCTGACGGTTTATAGCAAGGATGACAAGGAACTCTGCTGGTTCGATTTCGAGGAGGTCATGGCGGCTGTCGGGACAGTCGAAGCAGGGCAGAGAAAAGAGGCGGTGCAGAATTATATCCTCAACCGCATCCCCGATTGGGTTTACGAACTCTAGATTTTGGTCGTTTCCCGAGATGAGGAGCCGTTACGAAATAACTTGGTCATTTTCATCCATTTCATTACGGCTCCTTAGACCTTTCCGAGCATTACCTTGGCCATGTTATTATTTGACATGGCTTATTCCTCGGCACTCAACCATCCTTGCAACGGCAAAGGATGGAGATGGCTTTGTGCTGCGGCAAGATCTTCGTAACGATGGACGATTTCCAGGCCTCTTTGAAAAATAGACACAGGGCGGTCTGAAGACACAACCACCACAATGGTCTCGGGGTGCTGGGCGGTGAAACGGAGCGCGGAATTATAACGGGCGCCCCGAGCCCTGTTCTCGTTCGGCACCCGATGGCCATCCAGTAAGCAGGCAAAGGCGTACAGGTGGAGGTTCGGCCTTATATGCAGGGCCCCGTCGACCTTCGAAAGGGCTGCCGCAAGTTGCAGTTTGTTCGGTTGGCGCAGATCGATCGGAGGTGTCAGTGACTGACCGGCCGTAGGCGTTGGTTCCGGTGCCAGATCGATGACGAAGGTGCAGCCGAACTTTTTATCCTCCGCGTTATGCACCAGTGCGGCAATAATCTGAAACATATCATTTCTGATCGCCGGCTCCATTGCAAAATCGAGCAGGGCTTCCTCGACCTCAAATAATTTTGCCCTGTGAATATCGGAACTGTAGCTGCCGTCATGAAAACTGCAGATCAATTCTTTTCCTGCCGATAGATATCCCAGCTTGTCGTTGAATTCCGCGGTGATATGAAATTCATTGATGTTGCTCTCGCCAATGCCGAGGATGTGCTTGCCGTCTGAAATAAGAGTACGGTTTGAATGTTCCACCGCCTGCAGCAGTTTCCTCACATGTTTATAGTTGTTGAGGGGTGGCAGTTCCGTCTTGTTGAATTTAGCCAGGAAACGAATATCCTGCAGAAACCTCGGCTCGATGAAGGTCAGTGCGCCAAAAGGCCGCACGCCTTCTTCGCTGGTCTTGGAAATACCGAGTATCGCATCGAGAATCGGATAGATATGGATCTGGACATCCATGCCGAGGTTGAGGCCCGCTTTATCGACAATGCAATCGTGCACGGCGTGCGTGGCATATTCTCGCAGAAAGGCACCGGAAATTCCGGTGTAGAGATCGCTGTCGTTGACCATGTCGTGTGAAAATCGTAGCACGGCGTGTTCCAGCCAACATTCCGTCGGTCCAAGTGAACAGATGTTCGGATGATGTTCGGTGAACCACATCTGGTAATACACAGGACCGGAACTTCCGCCCAGGGAAATAAGTCCATCCAGATGAAGATTGGGCAGTGTTTCTATGTAGTTGAAACGGTGGGAGTGGGAAGCTTCGGCAATCGACCTGTACCAATCATTACTTTCCAGGTAGAGAGCCTTCAATTTTGGTTCATAACCCCGCAGCAGGTTCTGGGGATCGCATATCCTCAACTCGTTCTCTTTTTTCAAAGCAAATATGAGTGCGGCACGGCTCTCCCCTGAGAAATGCGACAAACCGTCGCGCAGGCCAAAGAGCGTCTCACGGATGCAACGATTTAAAAAGAGATTGTTGTGCAAATGGTCACCTGAAGGACGGGAAGATACAGAGGCTTTGCAATGGCAACTTGCCGGCAACGTGCACCAAGGATCAAATATATAATATCATACTCAATTCGTTTCTCTATCCAAGAAAAAACCGTTGTTCGAGAGAAGCTCATGGTTTTTCGCTGATTTCTTTTTGCGGTAAAGGCTACTGACAAGCACGCAGGATTTCACGGGCCTTGACGATAAACTGTCCGGTGAAGTCCTCAATCGTCTTGGATTTGAGATTCCAGCAATGATAATACAATTCTATTTCGACTTTGCAGGCCGGTGCGAGATCAATCAGCAACCCCTCACGACAAAGAGATGTGCTTTGCAGGCCGGGAATAGCGCCATAGCAGAGATTTCTCAGCACGCAGTCGACGAATTTCTCCGAGGAAGGGACATAGAAGGTGGGCAAGAGCCCCGGGTCTTCTTGGAATAAGCGACGAAAAAAGATCTTGTTGAGATTGTCCACCCGATTGAAACGAATAGTGGGGGCTCTCTGGAGGGAAGGCAAGCCGAAACCCTCTTGAAACCATTTCTTCGCAAAGGACGGAGTGCAGTAGAGCCCATATTCCATGCTGCCCAGTTGTTCCACCCGGCAACCCTGTAATTGTTTGTTATGGTTTGAAATGCACCCGCAGACCTGGCCGTTTTGCAATAACTTCTGGGTCTGTTCCTGATCGTCGACATGGATATCGAGGATGAGGTTATGATCCCTGGCAATATTTGCGACAGCATCCAAGAACCAGGTGGCAAGACTGTCGGCATTGACGCCAAGGGCAAGGGTTGTTGGGAAGCATGCCGAACTTATGGATATTTCAGGCATCAGCTCCTCTTCCAGAAGCTTCACTTTGCGGTAATGAGCCAACATCCTGAGACCCGCTTCGGTCGCTAGCGGCGGCATAGTCCTGGTAACGAGGATCTGGCCAGCCGTCTCTTCCAGCATTTTCACCCGTTGGGATACCGCCGACTGGGTGATGTGGAGCTTGTTGGCCGCTTTTTCAAAACCGCCCTCTGCTATCACCAGGGCGAGGGCTTCAAGAAGTTTATAATCGATCATTTATAAAATTTCCTAATGCTATAGCAAATCCTTTAATTTTCCTTTTCCTCCTGGATGTACTATATGCCTTCTTCAGAGACAATCGAAAGGAGGAGGAGCATGGTGAATACATTTCTGCAGGGCATGGGAATTGGGGCGGGACTGATAATGGCGATAGGTGCACAGAACGCATTTGTTCTGACTCAAGGGATTCGTCGTCAACATCATTGGCTGATCGCTTCTCTTTGCAGTTTCAGCGATATGCTGCTGATCTTTATCGGAGCAGCCGGAATAGGCGGAATTGTTGCTGAAAATCCGCTGCTGCAAAAGGGGGCCGCCTGGACCGGAGCGATTTTTCTGTTCTTTTTGGGGGCGAAAGCCTGCAGGGGTGCCCTGACAGCCAAACATCTGCAGGCCGGAAATGAGGTGGCAGTGGGAGTGAGGACGGCGGTTCTGACGACTCTTGCCCTCACCTTTCTCAACCCCCATGTTTATATAGATACCTTGTTATTGCTCGGCAGCATCGGCGGTCAATACCAGTCGGTCGAGCGATACACCTTTGCCTTTGGGGCTTCGGTGTCCTCATTTCTCTGGTTTTTTGCTCTTTCCATTGCCGGAACAGTATTGGCACCCCTCTTTCAAAAGAGCGCAGCCTGGAGACTGCTCGACTTCCTGGTATGGGTAACGATGTGGGGAATTGCCTGGCAACTGGTGTCGCGGTTCTTCAAGGCCTGATTTGCGGGCGAGGGGGAGGGGGCTAATCGATAATCTCAAAAGTGGCGGTTGCTGCATTCCACTTATATCCCGAACCCAGCCAGATCTCTTCAATGAGATCGATATCGAGATCGATTCCCTTTATTTCACCGTACTGATTGTATACCGACAGAATTTCGCTGTCGCTTATGGAATTGTCCTTGTCGATATCGGCCCAATGATGTTGGCCGATCACAGTTGTGGTGTCGCCGGCAATAGGCGGCGGCGAATCCTCGGAAGCGTCGCTGACGGCAGCGGTACCGGAAAAATTCACAAGTTCCTCGTCCTTGCCGGAAACTTTGATGATATAGGCAAAGATCTCGGTTCCGTTGATCTTTCGCAGCCATTTTATCGGCTCGTTCTTTTTGCCTCCGGCCGAGGCTGCAGGAGTAATCTTCTTGACCGTGGCGTTTGGCGGGATGCTTTCCCTCACGATGAGAGCGGTTGACTTCTCGGCATCGCCGCTGATTTGAAGGATTACGGGAAAAGGTTGCCCGGCGATACAATGGTCGGGCAGGATCCTTTCCGCGGAAAAAGTCACGGTCGACGGAGAATGACGGGAAAACCAGATGTAAGCGAGGACCGCGCCGGCGAGCCCCAGGACAAGAATGAGAACCGGCCAGATTTTGCCGGGTTTTGCTTTTGTTTCTTCTCGCCCCGCAGGCATCAGTGCCGGTATGTCCTCCGCGGGCTTCTCCTCAACCGTACTTACCGCCTCCTCTTCCAGAAGGTCTTCAAGGCTCACATTCAGCGCTTCGGCCAGTTTGAGGCCATTTTCTTTTTTAATGCTGGGGTAGCGGCGATTTTCCCAGCGTGAAATGGTGTCGGTGGTGACTTGGACGGCAGTTGCCAGATAGAGTTGGGTCAGCCCTTGCTCCTCACGTAGACGTTTGATTTTCGCCCCGTCTACCTTGATCATGCTCATCGGGCTCGGAATGGAATTTTCGGTCATCGCATCATGAAGAATCGAGGTTATTGAGGTACCTTTCCTGTTTTATATACCAATTTCCCGTTATTCTTAAAAGAAAATATGCGAGTAGCCCTTGACGACAATTCCCTGGAAAGGTAGACATCGGTCTATTCAAGGCGATGTCTATGGTCGCAACGGACGACTTGTTGTATTTTAGAATATATTTCAAAGCGGATGAGTTCACTAGCAGGAGGTAATGAAATGGGAAAGATACTTGCGCTGATATCGTGTATGGCTCTGTTGACGCTGTTCTGGGGAAAAGAGTCATTCGCCGAGACGGGCAAATGCGTCGTCACCGACGTTGCCGGGAACAAAATGGTCATAGAATGCAACCAGCAACCGAAGGGCTTTGACAAAGGATCGAAAATCAAAATAAAAACGGAGAAAAAAAAGCCTGATGAGGGGGGGAGGTAGCCTACCAGTCGAAGCGGACGGTGGTGTCGAGCGGCTCCGACTTTATGACTCGAACCTTGACCATTGCCCCGGGTTCAGGATTCCTGTTGCCGGTCGCAGGAAGATCGATGTCCATCAGGATGTCTGTCAGAAGCAGGTTAATCCGCTTTCCTCCTGATTGGATGACCAAGGCATCGACGTATTGCCCTTGCCGATCGGCCAGATATTTGAGCAGCCAGTACCGCTGTCTCTGCTGCCGGACGTTATTGGCGGCAGTCAGGGTACGGGACAATACCGAGGTGAAGTCCTTGCACATTTCTTCGGTAAAACAGGGCTCTTTTCTTCTGACGATCGAGTTGAGCTGATGCTGCATGACGAGGTCGAGCAATCGGCGGATGGGCGAGGTTACCGTGGTATAGTGGGATACGCCCAGACCGCTATGAAATTTGGCTGTGGTGGAAAGCTCTCCCCGCGGAATATGTTTTCGCTGCAGGGTGTTCTGAAACAGGTCGTCATCTTCTCCATGAACGAGCCGGTTCTGCAGAAGGGGTTGCGACCTGAACAGGCCGGGAACCATCCGGTCCGCCACATATTTAGCAGCGACAGTGTTCGCGAGAATCATCATCTCCGAAATGATGGTTCGGGCCGGCGTATCGCTCTTCGATAAACTGACATGAACCTTACCCTGATGGTCAATGAAGATATTGACATCGGGGAACGGCAGAAGCAGTGCGCCGTTATTGAGACGCTGGGTGCGGAGTTTCCGTCTCAGCATGTTCAGGAGTTTGATCTCCCGATCACTTTCCAGCATTTTATCCACTTCATCGTAGGTCAGCCGCCGCTTCACCCGGATGATTGACGGGAATATTTTGACCTTCAGCACTTCCGCTTCCGGCGAAAGAAGAATCATAAAGCTGAAGGTAGCCCGGGTTTCACCCTGGATGAGGCTGCACACCCCTTGGGAAAGATGCCGGGGCAGCATGGGAATCTGCCCTTCCGGGAAATAGATAGAGGTTCCCCGGTGCATAGCCTCCGAAAAGAGAGCATCTCCCGGCCGGACATAGTGGGCGACGTCGGAGATATGAATTCCGACCAGATAATTACCATCCTGCTCCTCGATAGTGAGCGAATCGTCAAAATCGAGAGTGGTGGGGCCGTCGATGGTGAGCGGGGTCAGATGGGTGAGATCGATGCGCCCAGGATCGTTAAAGAGCTCGTTCTGGCCCCGCTGCAGGATATGTTCAGCCTGCTGCCGGGCAGCGAGGGAAAAGTTGACCGGGAGCTGGTTCCGCAGCAGCGGGATGTTCTCATTGGCCGACCAGATGCCGGCTTTTACCAGAAGATGGAAAGGATCGTGGGGTTTGGTGAGTCCGGCTGACTGCAGGATTTTTTGCGCAAGTTCGTGATTTTCGGCTTCGGTGCCAAAGAGATAATAATCGCGGATGGCGTTGAGGATATCTTCGTCCAATGCATGGAAATCATGGCCGACAGGCTCGGAAGTGAGGATCCCTTTGAGGATTTTTGCACCCTGCTCGACAAGTTGGGCGCGCTTGAGCTCCTTTTGCAGCTGCAGTTGGAGTTGTTCCACTTTTTCGGGACTGTTCGCCTTGATCTGGCCTTCCTTATATTTGAAAAAGAGCTTATCTTCGAAGACACAACGGAGAAAGGCGGAGACCGTGTCATCGTTTGCTTCCTCGCCGAATGTCAATTCTGCGAGGAAATCGGGACTGAAATGGTTAGTACCGTCTTCGGCGGTCAATTCCCAGATCTCGGCCAGATTGATATGGCTCATCAGCACACAACGTTTTTCGGTGGTCTCACGGAGCTGTTTCGTCAACGATTCACGACTGATATTAACGGGGTGGGTCCGGTTGGAGCAATGCACGACCCGCGATACCGGAAGGTTTACCTCCCTGCCGTTCTGGTTGATGAGACGGAGTCGTTTCGGTTGGCTTTCCGTCACTACCGCACATACGAATTTTCCGTTGTCGAGATACTCTATTATTTTTCCGGTAACAATCATTCTGCCACAGATTCATTATCCTTGTAGTCACCCGGATTAAATATTTGCCGGACGACTTTGAAATGGTATAAGCATGAGCGCAAAGGGCATTATAATTGTAATCCTGCATTTTTGTCCATGTTTAATGGCAAAAAGTCGGCCGGAATCGTGCTCATCCCGTATATATCCCTCTTCATCTTCATGCAATATCTTTACATAAACTTATGAACATCATCGAACAGGTAGTCAAATCAGGGATGGTAGCCATTGTTGGTCCGCCGAATGCCGGAAAATCCACGCTGATGAATAGTTTTCTCGGCCAGAAAATCTCCATCGTTACCCCTAAGCCCCAGACGACCCGTAATCGAATCGCCGGCATCGTGAATGAAAGAGATCATCAGATCGTATTTCTCGACACCCCGGGGCTGCACAAGTCTCGCGAAACACTCAATACCGAGATGGTAAAGGTGGCGATGGACAGTCTGCTGGAAGTCGATCTGGTGCTGTTCCTGGTCGATGTCTCGCTGCCGCTTCCTGAAAAAATGAAGGAGGAAAAGAGAGAGGAGCTTTCTTCCTACTTTCAGCAAATCAAGAGTCCGGCGATCATGGTTCTGAATAAAATCGATCAGATCGATCGAAAGCTGATCCTGCCGATGATCGATGCCTACGCCCAACTGTTTCCCTTCAAGGCGGTGATTCCGATATCGGCCCTGAGCGGTGACGGGGTCGAAGAGCTCAAACGCGAAATTCTGGCCTTGCTGCCGATGGGGCCGCGGCTCTTTCCGGAGGATATCCCAACCGATGTCACCGAACGTTTTCTCTGCGGCGAAATAATCCGGGAGAAAGTCTTTCTTCTTACCGGTCAGGAAATTCCATATTCCACCGCCGTGCTCATCGAATCATTCAAAGAGGATGAGAGCAAAAACCTGATCACCATCCATGCCACCATCGTAGTGGAGCGAAATTCCCAGAAGGGGATAGTGATCGGCAAGGGTGGCGAAAAGCTGAAAAGTATCGGCACATCGGCCAGAAAGGACATAGAGCAGCTGCTCGGCGGCAGGGTGCTCTTGAAACTCTGGGTCAAGGTTCACAAAAATTGGTCGCAAGACAAACGATTCCTGAAGGAAATCGGCTTGTAACAGGATGTCGGTAAGATTTTGCCCGCCCTCTTCGTTAACGGCCGGTTTTGTCGTATTCCGAAAAGAGAAACAGGCTCTTGATGATATTGTAGGCTGACCGCAGTTGATTGTCCTCCTGCAGGCGCTTTTCAAGTCCGTCCACCACCTTATCCGGATTCGTTTCGTCATCCAGGTTCTTCATCGGCAGGTGGTTGGTGAGATCGGCTTCTTTCAGAATATCCTTCTTGGCTTTCGGTTTGTCCGGCGAGATGCACGGAACAAACGCCACTTCGACATCGGGAGTTATCCCCAGGGCTTGAATGGAACGGTCGTCCGGAGTGTAATAGGTGGCTGTGGTCATCCTGAGACCGGCGCCGTCGGGCAGGGGAATGATCGTCTGCACCGATCCCTTGCCGAACGTCTGGGTGCCGACGATGATTCCCCGTTTATGGGCCTGGATGGCGCCAGCCACAATCTCGGCTGCGCTGGCCGATCCTTCGTTGACCAGGATGACTAAGGGATATTGACGTTTTTCGCCATTTGGGTGGGCGGAAAAAACGGTATTCTGGTCGGCTCTTCGCCCCTTGGTGTAGACAATCTTTCCTTTCTCAATAAATATGTCGGCGACGCTAACCGCCTGATGCAGCAAACCGCCCGGATTGCTGCGCAGATCGAGGATCAGCCCATTGATCTCTTCTTTTTTCTTCAGCTCCTGCAGTTTTTCCTTAAAATCAATGGCGGTGTGACTTTGGAATTTGGTAATCCGGCTGTAGACCACGCCGGGAGAGAGAAATTCTGCTCTCACCGATTGAACGGGGATCTCTTCTCTTTTCATGGTCATTTTTTTGAGATCTTCCCAGCCTTCGCGATAGACCGATATCGTCACTTCACTCCCCGATGGTCCCCGCAATTTTTCGATAGCCTCATACGGGTTCATGTTTTTTGTTTTTTCGCCGTTGATTTCCAGGATGATGTCATTTGCCTTGAGACCCGCCTTGTCGGCCGGGGTATCGGCGATAGGGCTGACAATGGTCAGGAAATCGTTTTTGATAGTCACTTCTATTCCTATTCCGGAAAATGAACCTTTGGTCTCATCCTGAAGCTCCTTAAAGCTTTCCGGCGGAAGGTACGAGGAATGCGGGTCAAGAGAAAAGAGAAGACCCTTGATAGCACCGTTTACGGCACTTTTCGTGTCGATCTCCTCGACATAGTTTTCCTGAAGGATGCTGAGGACATTGGAAAAGATCTCCAGCTGCTTATAGGTTGCCTCCCTCTCGGACTGGGGCATTTCGGCAGAGGCGGGGGTGTGGAACAAAAGAGCACAAACCAAAAGAGCGTATATTGGTTTGATGAGATTCATTTTAGGGCGAGTGGACATAGAATCCTCAAATTCCTGAGACCGGTATTATTGAACTGAACCAGCTGTATCGTCTGGTTCAGGCGCATGTTCATGTTGAGCGGAAAGCCGGTTTGGATTGAGCCAGATAAGCGGGTCCAATGACTCACGACCATGACGGATTTCAAAATAAAGCCCCTCGTCGAAAAGGACGGCGGTATCGCCCATTATGCCGATGGAGCTTTCTGCTTTTAATTGCTGCCCTTTTTCCACCAGGAGTTTTTCAATTCGTGCTGTTACCGTATAATACTGTAATCCATGATGTATTATAACCGTATTCCCATAGCCGCGCAAATAGCCGGAAAAAATTACCTCACCTTCGGCGACCGCTATAACCCGTGTCCCGTCGGGAGCCTTCAGTTCAATACCTTGAGACTTTCTGGCGATTCCGAGCTTGTTCACTTTTTCCTGGTCAAAGAGCGTGATTAAGACTCCATCCACGGGCGGTGGCAAGCTCCCTTTATTGGCTGTAAATCCTTGATCAAAAACCTGGCGTTTGCTCTTTATTGAGACAATGGACCGGGAAAGATCTTCGGATGCGCGCTGCATCTCATCGATAGCCTGCTTGTTCAGCTTGGCCTTCGTTCGGACATGGGTGAGCAGCAGTTGCTTATCATTTTTGGTCTGTCCCAGAATTTCATTTTCTTCGACAAGTTGCTTGATGAATTCCTGGAGGACGCCTTTTTCCAGATCGAGGGCGGTCTTGGTGCGTTCGATCTCGTTGATCGTTTCAAGATACTTCTGGAAAACCTTTTGATCATATTTGATCAAGGTATCGAAGGCATCGTGAAAGGTGAGCAGTTCAGGAAGGGTTTGCGTCGAGAAGGTGACATTCAGGAGTCCTATGTCACCCATGGTATAATATGCCGTAATTCTTTTCTTGAGGTGTTCTTCGACTCCGGCTTTTTCCTTCCGGATTCTCTTTAAGGTGTCTTCCTCCTGATCGATCAGGGCCTGCTGCTTCTGCATCTTCCCTTCGAGATCTTTCAGCTTCTCTTGTTGTTTCGCAAGTTTGCTGTCGATGATTTCCATTTCCTCCAGGATATTTCTTTCCTTTACCTCGGATTCCGCCATCTGAGTCTCCTGGTTGGCAATGCCTTGTTGCAGACGACGGATCTTGATGCGAAAGCTGGTGACATCCTTTTCTTCGGGCATTATCGGAACCGCTGCAAGTCCGGCTTGCGCGGCAGGCATCGCTGTCGGCCACATCAGATGACAGGTCAGGATAAAGACAAGGGTCAGGAGAGGCAGGCCACATCTTCTCCGCCTTCCTGTCGAAAGGCGAGAGCCACTGGAGATGAAATCATCGCTCAATCTCATGATCTCTGGCATGGCAAAAAAATCACTATCAGATACGCAGGAATTTCTGCATCGTGGAATAGCTGCCAAGAGTGCAGAGGAGGATGGAAACGGTGATGATGGTGAAGCTTACTTCAGGTGCAAAGAAAGAAAATTCGAAGAGGTTGAGGAAACTGGGACCGGAAAACCTGAGCTTGATCCACTGGAAAAGCATATACAGCGAAAAAATTCCCAGAAACGAGCCAATGGCTCCCTGCAACAACCCTTCCAGCAAAAATGGGGTCCTGATGTAGTTGTTGGTGGCTCCGACCAGTTTCAGCAGTTCGAGCTCCGCCTGTCTGCCATGGATTGTGAGGCGGATGGTATAGGCAACCATGAAGATGGTGGTCAGGATCAGCAGGGTGCCGCTGAGGAGCACGATGATCGACAGCAATTTCGTAAAATAGTAGAACCTTTCCACCCAATCCTGGCCGTATTGCACCTTAAGCGTCCCGGGCAGACGCGAGAGATAGGTGGAAAAAAGCTTCACCTGATTGAGGCTCCGCAGGTTTTTCATCGGAATAACTTCAATCGAAGGAGGCAGAAAATCTTTCGGCATGTCGTTCAGGACATCCTGATTCTGGCCGAGCTGCTTGGCGAAACGCTCATAGGCTTCTGCCCGGGAGATGAAACGAATTTCCTCGACTTCATCGAAGGTGAGGATCTTGTTTCTCAGCTGCTGCTGCAATTCCGGACCGGGCTCTTCCTCCAGATAGACGATGAGGCTCAGGTCATCCCCCAGTTTGTCGCCCAGGGTCAGCATGTTGGCATAGATGAGATAGAAAAAGGCGAATATCAGCACCGAGAGGCTGACCGTCAAGAGAGTCATAAGCTGGGAACCCCAGGTCTGACGCAGGTTTCGTCCGACCTGGCGGAAGACGGTTAACCAGAAACTCATGGGAGTTCTCCTCCTGTAATTCCGTGCAGCCGGCCTTTTTGCAATTCCATGACACGATGGGAGGTGTGCCGGTAAATCGAATCGTCATGGGTGGCGATGACGATAGTCGCCCCACCCTTATGGCATTTATTGAGAAGGGTCATAACTTTCTCGGTGGTGGCGGCATCGAGATTGCCGGTGGGTTCGTCAACCAGGATCATGGTCGGCGAGTTGGCAACGGCCCTGGCGAGCGTAACGCGCTGTTGTTCTCCGCGCGACAGTTCGCCGGTGATCGTATCGTGCTTGTCGGAGAGGTCGAGCTGCTCCAGCAGGTCGCGGACCCGTTTCCGGATGATCTGGGGCTTTTTGTAGGAAACCTCCATGGAAATGGCAATGTTTTCGGCGGTGGTCCGATCGATGAGCAATTTGAAATCCTGATAGGCGACGCCGATCCTTTGCCGCAACCTCGCCAGATGGTGACCTTTCAGCTGGTTGATCGGCTTGCCGGAGATCTCGATGAGGCCGCTGCTAGGCGCCTCCATGCTGCACAGCAGTTTCAGCAGGGTGGTCTTGCCGGCGCCGCTCCGGCCGATAATGAAAAACATCTCCCCGCTGTCTATGGAAATGGAAATATCCTTCAATGCAACGACATCCGGAGGGTATTCTTTGGAAACCTTGATCATTTCGATCATGGTTCCAGGGCGCGGGCTTGAATGTGTCATTAAATTAACTACTCAGCAGATCAGGAATTGCGGGACGGTATTATATTGGGAATGAGAAGCGAAAAAACTCTCGCGAAAAAGGCGATCAAGTAATAATTTGTGGCAAATCGTCCTGGCACGTGCGCAGGGGCTGAAAAAATATATAGCATCCGTTCGAGAAACGCAATGCATCATATAATTCTATGGTGTTTTTAACTTGTTGAACAGCTTGAAATTTTATAGGAAGAGCCGAAGAGAGTCTTTGGGCAGGCAGGACCGGGACGGCTGAAATTACCCTTGCAACTTGGTTCTCAGTTGTTATTCTTGTTGGTTCCGCTGTTTTCGAGGTTTTGAACTGTGGCAGGAAGTGTGTGGTGTCTTTTCAGGCATATAGAGGGCGTACAGAGCCCAACGGGAGAACATGAAGGAGACGAATATGGATTATAGGGATACCCTTAATCTGCCCCAAACCGGTTTTAACATGAAGGCAAACCTTGCCCAGAAGGAACCCCTCGCCCTCAAACTTTGGGAAAATGAGCGGTTGTATCAGCGCATTCAAGAGAGAGCCAAGGACAAGCCGCTGTTCATTCTTCATGACGGTCCTCCGTACGCCAACGGCAATATTCATCTGGGTACGGCCTTCAACAAGATCCTCAAGGATATCATCCTGCGGTCGAAAAGAATGGCAGGATTCAATGCGCCCTACATTCCCGGCTGGGATTGCCACGGTCTGCCGATCGAACACAACGTGGACATCGAACTGGGCGACAAGAAAAAGACCATCCCGAAGCTGTCGAAGCGGAGCGCCTGCCGTAAGTATGCGGAAAAGTGGATCAAGATCCAGAAGGAGCAGTTCAAGCGGCTGGGTGTCCTCGGCGACTGGGACAAACCCTATCTGACCATCGACTACTCCTACGAGGCGACCATCGCTCGGGAGTTCAACACCTTCCTGCTGTCGAATTCGGTTGTTCGCAACCATAAGCCGGTCTACTGGTGTTCGACCTGTACCACCGCTCTTGCCGAGGCCGAGGTGGAGTATCACGATCACACGTCGCCCTCCATCTACGTCAAGTTTGCTGCAGGGGAGGATTTTTCGGATATCGATCCTTCGCTCAGCGGCGATGTCTTTTTTGTCATCTGGACCACCACTCCCTGGACCTTACCGGCGAATCTCGCGGTAGCGCTCAACCCCGAATTTGTCTATGCGGCGGTGGAAACCGACGGCGAGACCTGGGTGCTGGCCAAAGAACTGGTCGAAAAGGTGATGACCGCGGCGGGCCGCCAAAACTACACCATCAAAGGCTCCTTCAGCGCCAGAGGTTTTGAGCACCGCAAGTGCCGCCATCCCTTTATGGGACGGGATTCTCTTTTGGTGCTGGCCGATTATGTCACCGCCGATGCCGGTACAGGCTGCGTTCATACCGCACCAGGCCATGGCGCCGACGACTATCTCACCGGCCTGAAGTATGGTCTCGATATTCTCTCCCCGGTCGATGGCGAGGGAGTGTACACCGCCGAGGCCGGGCCTTATGCCGGGCAGAAGGTGCCCCAGGTGAACAAAGTCATTACGGCCGACCTGGCCGCTAGCGGAGCGCTGATCAAGGAAGACGCCATCAACCACAGCTACCCCCATTGCTGGCGGTGCAAGAAGCCGGTGATGTACCGGGCCACTCCGCAGTGGTTCATTTCTATGGAGAACAATGACTTGCGGCGGAAGGCCCTGGCTGCCATCGAAGAGGTGCAGTGGACACCCGCCTGGGGCATGCAGCGGATCTATTCCATGGTTGAAGGGCGGCCCGATTGGTGTCTTTCCCGCCAGCGCAGCTGGGGTGTGCCGCTGACAGTGATCAGCTGCAAGGGTTGCGGCGAAATCCTCAAGAGCAAGAAACTTGCCGAAAATATCGACCGGCTGTTCTTAAAGGAAGGTGCTGATGCGTGGTTCCGTCACGATATCAAAGACTTTATCGGTGAAGGCACGACATGCCCGAAATGCGGTTCTAATGATTTTGAGAAGGAGGAAGATATTCTCGATGTGTGGTTCGATTCCGGAGTCAGCCACGCGGCGGTCTGCGAGCAGCGCGAGGAACTCGCCTCACCGGCCGATCTCTATCTGGAAGGCAGCGATCAGCATCGCGGCTGGTTCCAGAGCTCGCTGCTCGCCTCGACCGGGACCCGCGGCAGGGCTCCCTTCAAAGGGGTATTGACTCACGGCTATGTGGTCGACGGGCAGGGCAGAAAGATGTCCAAATCGGTCGGCAATGTCGTGGCTCCCGGCGAGGTCATCGAAAAGTACGGGGCCGAGATTCTCCGACTGTGGGTGGCAAGCGAGGATTATCGGGACGACATCAAGGTCTCCGACGAGATCCTCCGGCAGATCTCCGATGCTTATCGAAAAATCCGCAATACCATCCGCTATTTCCTCGGTAATCTGAGCGACTTTCAGCCCGCGACGCACCGTGTGGCCTACAGGGAGTTGCCGGAGCTTGACCGCTGGGCTCTCGGCAAGTTCAACGAACTGCGGGCCAAGGTGATTCAGGCCTACGAGAAGTATGAGTTTCATTCCATCTACCAGGGCTTGAACTACTTCTGCGGCACCACCATGAGCGCCTTCTATCTCGACATCCTCAAGGACCGGCTCTATACCGCGGGCACCGATTCCCATCTTCGGCGTTCGGCCCAGACCGTCCTCTATGATATCCTCGACGGGATGCTGCGCCTGATGAGCCCGATCCTCTCCTTCACGGCAACCGAGGCCTGGAACACGCTTCATAGTCTGAATGAAAAGGAGGCGATCGAGAGCGGCATCGACTTCGTCGAATTTCCGCCGGAAAGTGACGTAGAATGCGACGAGCGCATGATGGAGAAGTGGGTCAAGCTCATCAAGATCCGCGCCGAGATAACGAAGGCGCTGGAAATTGCCCGCCAGGAGAAAATCATCGGCCATCCGCTGGAGGCGGAGGTGCTGCTGAAAACCGAGGGGGACCTAGCGGAATTTATTCGGGCAGAATGGGATACCATCAAGGAGATCGCAATTGTCTCCGAGATGTCGGTGCTGCATGACGATACCCCGGAGGTGGGTATTCGCTTCGCCAGCGAAGAGATCCCAGGCTTCCTCATCCAGGTGCAGCCTGCGCCGGGGGAGAAGTGCCTGCGGTGCTGGACCCGTTCGACCTCGGTCGGTGAGACTGCGGCCCATCCCGGCATTTGTCGGCGGTGCGCAGATGTCCTCGTCAAGATGGCAGTACCCCGATAAACGGGATAAGTCACTTTCAAAAAATCTTCGCAAAAAACATGCAAATATTTTTTGTAAGTGACTAATAACACGGAAAATAAATACAGTGGTTTACCTGGCACTCATTCTGGCGACCGTCGCCCTCGACCAACTCACCAAGGCCTGGATAGTCGATTCGTTCAAGCTGTTTGAATCGCTTGAAATCATCCCGGGATTCTTTAATCTGGTGTATGTCACCAACAGCGGTGCGGCGTTCAGCCTTCTCGCCGATGTCGATTCGCCCTGGCGGCACTATTTTTTCCTGGTCGTAGGCGCTTTGGCCGTAGTCGGCCTGACCGTGGCCTACGTAAAAATGGTGAAGGTCAACTGGTACTATTGTCCGGCGCTGGCCCTCATTGCCGGCGGGGCGATCGGCAATCTCATCGACCGGATTCGTTTCGGTGCGGTCATCGATTTTCTCGATGTGTACATCGGACAATATCACTGGCCGGCCTTCAATGTAGCCGATTCGGCCATCTGTATCGGTGCCGGAATGTGTCTCATTATTAATATCTTGGATATCAGAAATCAGGAAGCGAGGGAAAGACAATGAAATTAGCGATCCTGTTTCCCGGACAGGGATCCCAGTATCTTGGGATGGGGCAAGAGTTTATCAAAGAAGACGGCGAGTGTGCGGCCCTGATGGCGATGGCCGAAGATGTCTGCCAGCTGAAACTTGGCGCCTTGTGTGCCGAAGGCCCGATGGAAGAGTTGACCAGGGCTACCATCCTCCAGCCCGCCATAACCATTACCAATCTGATCTGCTGGCAGAAATTCAAAAAGGAATTTGGTGACTTAGGTGCTGTTAGCTGCTTTGCCGGGCATAGTCTCGGCGAATACTCGGCCTTGTGTGCCGCTGGCGTAATCAGTCCGGAAGACACCCTGCGTCTCGTCAGCATGCGCGGTACCCTGATGGAACGGGAAGGAAAGAAAAATCCGGGCGGCATGCGGGCGGTTCTCGGTCTCAATATCGAGGGAATAAACCAAATCCTTGCCGCGTATACAGGCAGCGGGGTGGTGGTTGCCGCCAATCACAACACTCCTGAACAGATAGTTCTCTCCGGCTCGCTCGAAGGTCTTGACGGAGTGAGCAAGATAATCGAAGAAAGCAGCGGGAAGGTCATTCCCTTAAACGTCAGTGTGGCCAACCACAGTCCGCTGGTGGCCGATGCGGTTCCCGATTTTGCCCGTTTCATGGAGGCAATTGAATTCCGCAGTCCGGAGACTCCGGTGTATTTCAATGTTTCTGCAGCCTATGAAACCGAGCCGCCCAAAATGAAGGAAATGATGGCCCATCAGATAGCCTCGAAAGTGCGATGGTGCGAAACCATTGAAGCGATGCTCGCCGAAGGGGTCGATACCTTCGTGGAAATCGGTCCCAAGACCGTCTTGAAAGGCCTGGTCAGGAAGATAGTTCCCAAAGGGACAAAGGTTGCGACCCTGCAGTTCGATACCCCGGACAGTCTTGCAAAATGCCTGGAGGAACTCAGGTCCCTTTCAGCCTCTTGAAAATTCCCTGCACATTTTATCCCACAAAGTGGTATTCTTGGGAGGAGGTTGAACGGCAGGAGGGCGAGTAAGGTCCTCTGGGGATCCACTGCCGATGAGTCATTGTCAATGTTGTACGGAGCGAGCGGTGATGAACGAAATTGTTGTGCAGATCCTGGCCGGCAGAGACCTGCAGTTTGACGAGGCCTTCGAACTGGCGAACACCTGCGAGCCCGCCGAGTTGTATCGGGCGGCCGACGATTTGCGGGAACACCTGCATAAAAAAAGTCTCGATCTCTGCTCCATCGTCAATGCCAAATCCGGGAAATGCAGTGAAGACTGTAAGTTCTGCGCCCAGTCCGCGCATTACGACGTCGATGTGGTCAGCTATGATGTCGTTGATATCGTCCAGGCGGTAGAACTCGCCAAGGAAAACGAACAATACGGCGTCCAGCGATTTTCTCTTGTTACTGCCGGCAAGACTGTCTCGGAACGGCAACTGGAAGAGTTCCGGGTCATCTATGAAAAACTGCACGAGGAGACGCATCTTTCCTTCTGTGCCTCAATGGGACTTCTCACCCCGGAAAAGGCACTGAAACTGAAAGAGATGGGAGTAGCCCGCTACCATTGCAACCTGGAGACGTCCAGGAGCTATTTTGGAAGCGTGTGTACCACCCATACCTGGCACGAGAAGGTTGCCACCATCAAGATCGCCCGGGATGCGGGTCTTGAGGTGTGTTCGGGAGGGATCATCGGCATGGGCGAGAGCCTGGCCCAGCGTCTCGAAATGGCCTTCGAACTCCGGGAACTGGGCATTCTCTCTATCCCGCTGAATATTCTGACGCCCATCAAAGATACACCCTTTGGCCATCTGCAGCCGCTCAGTGTTGGGGAAGTACTGACCTGTGTCGCCATGTTCAGGCTGATCAATCCGCAGGCGGTCATACGACTTGCGGGAGGCAGGAATCTGCTTGGCAGCGAGCAGAACAAGTGTTTTACCGCCGGAGCCAACGGGGCCATTGTCGGCAATTACCTGACCACCGTCGGCAATACCCTGAGTGAAGATATCGCCATGTTCAGGGCACTCGGCTTTGATGTCGATGGGAATGCCAAATAGCTCAGTGACAGACGCCGCCAGGCTGCTGCAGTTCGATCGGGAGCATATCTGGCATCCCTATACCTCGATTGACAATCCGCTTGAGGTCTTTCTCGTCGAATCCGCCGACGGGGTGAGGCTTCGTCTGCAGGACGGCAGGGAACTGATCGACGGCATGGCTTCATGGTGGTCGGTGATCCACGGCTACAACAACCCCGAACTGACCCGAACGATCCGGGAACAGGCGGGGCGACTTTCCCACGTCATGTTCGGCGGGCTCACCCACCTGCCGGCCATAGAACTTGCCAAGGCGCTCATCGATATCGTTCCCAAGGGACTCAATCGAGTGTTCTTCTGCGATTCGGGCTCGGTGGCCGTCGAGGTCGCCATGAAAATGGCGATCCAGTATTTTTTTGCCCAGGGCGTCACGGGACGCAACAAATTTCTGACGATCAGGTCCGGCTATCATGGCGATACCTTCCATGCCATGTCGGTCTGCGATCCGACGACCGGCATGCATCAGATCTATCAGGGTGTCCTGCCGCAGTATTTCTTTGCCGATGCGCCAAGTTGCCGGTTCAGCGACGAATGGCGGGAGGACGATATTTTTTCATTCCGGCAACTGCTGACGCAGCAGCACCGGTCGATCTGTGCGGTGATCCTTGAGCCGATCGTCCAGGGAGCCGGGGGGATGCGGTTTTATCATCCGGAATACCTGCGCCGGGTTCGCCAGCTGTGCGACGAATTCTCGGTTCTTCTGATCGCCGACGAGATCGCCACCGGATTTGGCCGGAGCGGCAGGTTGTTCGGCTGCGATCATGCCGGCATTTCCCCCGATATCCTCTGTCTCGGCAAGGCCCTGACCGGCGGCTATATGACCCTTGCCGCGGTGCTGGCGACAGCAGAAGTA
>Ga0209317_1000870_pt1 | contig 31604 bp, 28 predicted proteins | sample RifGroB2_FD_183994 | JGI IMG/M metagenome (GOLD analysis project Ga0209317, IMG submission 183994) | Soil microbial communities from Rifle, Colorado, USA - Groundwater B2 (SPAdes) (version 2) | ecosystem: Environmental > Terrestrial > Soil > Unclassified | place: Rifle, Colorado | collected...
CGCGTCCGTGAATACCCGGCGCAGGAACCGTTCCCCGTACCGGTCCATCAACGCCTTGATGCGCGAAATATCGACGATGTCCACCCCGATCCCGGCGATCATCCGAGGGGGACACTCTTGGTTTCTGTCCGGGTCAAGGGAAAGAGTGTCCTCCCCCATGGTGGATCAGGTCGGCGATCTCTTTGACCGCCCCCGCGATACCGAGGAAGACCGCCCGCGCGATGATGCTGTGGCCGATATTGAACTCCTCGATCTCCGGTATCCCCAGGATGGGCACGATGTTGCGCACATCGAGCCCGTGGCCCGCGAACACCTTGAGCCCGGCGGTGGATGCGAACGCCGCCGCCGCGCGGATCTTCGCAAGTTCCGCTTCGTACATCCCCGTGCGGAACGCCTCGCAATACGTCCCGGTGTGAATCTCGATCGCGTCCGCGCCCGCCTGGCGGGAGGCGCGTACCTGGGGCAGCTCCGGGTCGATGAACATGCTGACGAGGATCCCGGCCTGTTTCAGACGCGCCACCGATTGCACCATCGCATCCCGGTGTCCCAGCACGTCCAGCCCGCCCTCGGTGGTGATCTCCTCGCGCTTCTCGGGGACCAGGGTGGAAGAGTACGGCTTGAACCCGCAGGCGATCCGGGTCATCTCCCCGGTCGCCGCCATCTCGAGGTTGATCCGCGTCGTCACGACCTGCTTCAACACCGCGAGATCCCGGTCCTGGATGTGCCGCCGGTCCTCCCGCAGGTGCACCGTGATCCCGTCGGCTCCCGACAGCTCCGCGATCGCCGCCGCCGCCGCCGGTTCCGGGACCTGCCCGCGTCTCGCCTGGCGCAGCGTGGCCACGTGATCGATGTTCACCCCGAGGCGTTTCCGAGGTCGGGTCATCGCGCTTCTTCCCTCGCCTTCTCGCCCAGGGTCTTCACGATCGCGTCGACCTCGTCCGGCTTCTCCCCTTCCACCATGATGCGCAGAAGCGGCTCCGTCCCGCTGTACCGGACGACGATTCGCCCGCGGCTCCCGAGCTTCTTCTGGAATTCGGCGCATGCCTTCCGGAACCCCTTCATCGACTCGAGCGGCACTTGATGCTCCATCCGGATGTTGTGCAGCATCTGCGGGAAGACGACCAGCCCCTTCCCGAGTTCGGAGATCTTCCTTCCGCTCTCGACCATCACGGCGAGCAACTGCAGCGCCGCAAGCACGCCGTCGCCGGTCGTTGCGTGATCGAGGAAGATCAGGTGCCCCGACTGTTCCCCGCCGAAGTTGTACTTGCCGGCCCGCATCGTCTCGACGACATACCGGTCCCCCACCGGGGCGCGGAGCAGCTTGATCTTCCGTTCCTTCAGGTACATCTCGAGCCCGATATTGCTCATCACGGTGGCCACCACCGTGTTTCTCGCCAGCTTCCTCTTCCGGGCCATCTCCCCGGCGCAGATCGCCATGATCCGGTCGCCGTCCTGCACCACCCCCTTCTGGTCCACGACGATCACCCGGTCCGCGTCGCCGTCGAGCGAGATCCCGAGGTCCGCGCGCGCCTCCTTCACCTTCGCCGCCACGATCTCGGGGTAGAGGGAACCGCACTGGTCGTTGATGTTCACCCCGTTGGGAGAAACGCCGATCGGGATCACCTCGGCGCCCAATTCAGAGAACACCTGCGGGGCGATCCGGTACGCCGCGCCGTTGGCGCAATCCACCACAATGCGCAACCCTTCGAGGGAGAGGTGCGCGGGAAAAGTGGACTTCAGGTACACGATGTACCGGCCGGTGGCGTCGTCGATCCGATGGGCCTTTCCGATCTGGGGCGAAGGGGGCCGGTTTTCCTTCAGGTGCTCCCCGTACATCAGCCCTTCGATGCGCGACTCGACATCGTCGGGGAGCTTGAAGCCGTCCCGGCCGAAGAACTTGATCCCGTTGTCGGGATAGGGGTTGTGGGAGGCCGAGATCACGACACCGGCGTCGGCCCGCATCGACCGGGTGAGGAACGCGATCCCGGGGGTGGGCATCGGCCCGACCAGCAGGACGTCTCCTCCCATGGCGCAGATCCCGGCCGCCAGCGCCGTCTCGAACATGTACCCGGACAGTCGGGTGTCCTTCCCGATGACGATCTTGTGTCGGCCGTTCTTTCCGCGGAACAGGTGGGCCGACGCCTGCCCAAGGGCGAGCGCCGTCTCGACGGTCATCGGGTCGGTGTTCGCCACACCCCGGACGCCGTCCGTGCCAAACAACCTTCTCGCCACAGGGAATCCTCCTAATTGCGGAATTGGATCTTCACACGGACGTTCGGGCTGCCGACGATTTTAGCATGCGGTTCGCGCAATTCCACCCGTGCCGTCACAGCGAGCGTGCCGACTTCCACGTTCGGCGTGATCTCCTCCGTGGGGACGGAAGGGATCCGTGAAAACTCTTCCGGAAGCGCCTCCACCTCGAGCGTCGGTGGATCGACTTCCACCCGCGCGATGCGTTTCCGCAAGGCGTATCCGCCGCCGATCCGAGGGACGACGGGGACGACCCGTCGCTCCGTGCGATCCAGGACCACCTCGATGGAGGACGGAAAGATCCGCTGCACCTTGATCCCCGTGGGGACCTTGACCGACCGGTCGTCCAGCGTGACGGATTGCCGTCCGGCGTGCGCGGCGGACAGGTCGACGGCGGCGGAGATCTCGGAGGGGCGCAAGCCGGACAACAGGGAGGACGGTCCGGAAAGGCGCACTTCCACCTGCCTTCCCGGCTTGTTCGTCATCGTCAACCCCTTCGGCACGTCCCGGATCTCCAGCGGGATGGTGAAGCTCACCAGCACCTTGCTCTCGCCCGCGACGAACCACCACGCCGCCACGGCCAGCGCAAGGGCGAGGACTTTCAGCCCGGGATTCCGACTCGCGAGCCGCCGGAGGATCCGGAATAATTCAGCCGGGTTCAGGAGGGGCCTCCTTCTCGCGGAACAGGAGCTCGAGCATCTCCCGAAGTCGTTCCGCGGATTCCGCCCGGTTCGCCGACCGGTTCGAGAAGACGGTGACGTTCCCCGTCTCTTCGGATACGACCACCGCCACCGCGTCCGTTTCGGACGCCACGCCGAAAGCCGCCCGGTGCCGCGTACCCATCCCCCGCGTCTCGACCGATTCGGCCGGGATGGGGAGGATCACCCCCGCCGCGGCGATCCGGTTGGCGCGGAGGACCGCCGCCCCGTCGTGAACGGGAGAGTTGGTGCCGAAGATGGAGGCCGCCAGCTCGTGGGAGAAGAGAGCGTCAAGTTTCTTCCCATGCTCGACGAATTCCTCGAGCCCCATTTCGCGCTCCAGCAGCAGGATCGCCCCGATGCGCGCTTCCGCCAGCAGGAAGGCGCTTCGGGAAAGCTCCGCGATCACATCCGGGTCCGGGGCGCTCCCCTTTACCCAGAAGAGCCGCAACTGCCCGATCCTGGCGAGCCCCCGCCGGATCTCGGTTTGGAACACCACGACAAGCACGACGAGGAGATTCCCGAGGAAGTTTCCGACAAGCCACTGGAACGTGACCATTCCGGCCCTTTTGGAGACGACGTACATCAGCATCAGGAACAGCAGCCCGAAGAGCATCTGGACGGCCCGCGTCCCCCGGATGAAAAGGAGGACCCAGTAGATGATGAAGGCGACGAGAAGGATGTCGAGAACATCGACCGCATGGATGGAGGGCAGGCCGTCTAACACGGCGACGCCCTCCTGATCGCATCCGCCACCTGGACCACTTCCCGCATCTCCTTCACGCCGTGGACGCGCACCACGTGCGCCCCGTTCATCGTCGCCGCCGCGACCGACGCCGCGGTACCGAACTCCCGCTCCGAGGGGGAGGCACCCGTCAGCGCCGCGATGAACGATTTGCGCGACGGGCCGAACACGATCGGCCGGCCGAGAACGCGCAATTCATCGAGGTGCCGGTGCAGCGCCAGGTTGTCGCACAGGCGCTTCCCGAACCCGATCCCGGGATCGACGAGGATCCGGTCGCGATCGATCCCCGCCCCGGTCGCCGCGTCGATCCGGTCCGACAGCTCGGTGAGCAGTTCGTCGAACAGGGAGTCGTACCGCGGCGCCTCCTGCATCGTCGCGGGCGCCCCCCGCCGGTGCATCAGGACCACGGCGGCCCCCGATTCGCGGACCACGGACGACATCGCAGGGTCGTCCGCAAGGGCGCTCGTGTCGTTCACGATCCTCGCCCCCGCCGCGATCGCCTCTTTCGCCACCGCCGCCTTCGTCGTGTCGACCGAGATCGCCGCTTTCGCCTTCGCGGCAAGTCGCCGGATCACCGGGATCACACGGCGCATTTCCTCGTCCGCCGGAACCGGCCGCGAACCGGGACGGGTCGATTCGCCTCCGACATCGAGGATCGACGCCCCCTGCGCCTCCATCTCGAGCCCTCTCTCCGCCGCTTCCTCGGAGGAACGGTACGCACCCCCGTCGGAGAAGGAGTCCGGCGTCACATTCACGACCCCCATGACCAGGGGCGTTCCGGCCAGTTCGAGTACCCCGTCCGGGATCGGAACACGGAAGGCACTCGTGGAATACCGTGCGATCGACCCGGCGGCGAGCCGCAGAACCCCACCCCAGGGCTCCGAGGCGGGCCACCCCGCCAGTACATCCGGCGTCGATACGGAAAAGATAAGGCGCGATTTCCCACGGAGGACGGGGATCCCCCGCCCGGCGAGGAAGCGGTACAGGGGGAGGGGTGACGCCACCGCGAGTTCCGCCGGGGCGAGGACGATCAGCGTGCGCAACTCCCGAAGGAACGCTTCGAGGTCCGCCCCTTCCGCCCCGAGGAACGCCAGCCGTTCCCGCGCCTCAGAGGAATTCCCCGACCGGAATACCCGCACGATTCGTCCCATCTGGATTTGTTGCTTTCCCGGTCCCGGACCATCTGCAGCCGAAGGAGAGCGATTTGACTCAGGCGGGTGCGCCTGCCGTGACCGGAGCGTCTCCCGGTCCCTGCGGCGGGATCCCTCCCTCGATGATCCGCTGGATCTCGGCGCCATCGACCACTTCCTTCTCCAGCAGCGTCTTCGCCACGCTATGAAGGACGTCGATGTGGGTCCCCAGCAGCCCCTTCGCCCGCTCGTAGGCGGCGGTGACGATGCCGCGGACCTCCTGGTCGATGTCCCGGGCCGTCGCTTCGCTGTAATCCTGGTGGCGGGTGAAATCCCGGCCCAGGAAGATCGCCTCCTGTTTCTGCCCGAAGGTCACCGGCCCCAGCTTTTCGCTCATCCCCCACTCGCAGACCATCTTCCGCGCAAGCGCCGTGGCCCGCTCGAGATCGTTCCCGGCGCCTGTGGTCAACTCCCCGCGCACCAACTCCTCGGCCACCCTCCCGCCCATCAGGATCGTGATGTTGTTCTTCAGGTAATCCTGCGAATAGGTGTGCCGCTCGTCGATCGGGAGCTGCTGGGTGATGCCGAGCGCCATTCCCCGCGGGATGATGCTGACCTTGTGGATCGGGTCCGCGCCCGGGATGAGCGTGGCGACGATCGCGTGCCCCGCCTCGTGGTAGGCGGTGGATTTCTTCTCCTCGTCGCTGATGATCATCGAGCGCCGCTCGCGCCCCATCATCACCTTGTCCTTGGCCATCTCGAAGCAGTCCATCGTGACCTTGGCGAGGTTGAGACCCGCCGCGTGGATCGCCGCCTCGTTGGCCAGGTTCGCGAGATCCGCCCCCGTGAAGCCGGGGGTCCCCTTGGCCAGCACGTCGAGCTTCACGTCCGAGTCGAGCGGGATCTTCCGGGTGTGAACGCCCAGGATCTGCTCCCGGCCCTTCACGTCGGGCTTGGGGACCACCACCTGGCGGTCGAACCGCCCGGGCCGCATCAGCGCAGGGTCGAGGACGTCGGGCCGGTTCGTCGCCGAGATGAGGATGAGCCCCTCGTTCGACTCGAACCCGTCCATCTCGACCAGGAGCTGGTTGAGCGTCTGCTCCCGTTCGTCGTGGCCGCCGCCGAGGCCCGCGCCGCGGTGGCGCCCGACGGCGTCGATCTCGTCGATGAAGATGATGCAGGGGGCGGACTTCTTCCCCTGGATGAACAAATCCCTCACCCGCGCCGCGCCCACCCCCACGAACATCTCCACGAAGTCGGAGCCGCTGATGGAGAAGAACGGCACCCCCGCCTCCCCCGCGATCGCCCGTGCGAGAAGGGTCTTCCCCGTCCCCGGCGCCCCGACGAGCAGCACCCCCTTGGGGATCCGGCCGCCGAGCTTCGTGAACCTCTTCGGGTCTTTGAGGAACGCGATGATCTCCTGCAGCTCTTCCTTCGCCTCCTCGATCCCCGCAACGTCGGCGAAGGTGACCTTGTGCGTCGTCTCGGTCAGCAGTTTCGCCCGGCTTTTGCCGAACGACATCGCCTTGCCGCCCCCCGCCTGCATCTGGCGCATGAAGAAGATCCACACGCCGATCAGCAGGAGCATCGGCAGCCAGGAGACGATCAGCGTCATGTACCAGGGGCTATCGTCGAGGGGCCTTGCCGTGATCTGCACGTTCTTCCCGCGCAGGTTCTTCACGAGGTCCGGATCGTCGGGGGCGTAGGTGTGGAACGACTTCTTCTCCTTGCCCGAGTTGTCGACGTATTTGCCGGTGATCTCCTGCCCCTTGATCGTCACCTCCTTCACCTTCCCCGCGTCCACGTTCTGGATGAACGCCGAGAAGGAGACCTCCTCGTGCTCGACCTTCTGAGCCTTGAAGGTGTTGAAGAGGAAGACCATCGCCAAGGCGATGAGCATCCAGATGGCCAGGTTTCGATAGAACTGGTTCAAGCGCGCGGATCTCCTTGATGGTTGGGATTCAACGAATTATTTTACCACAGGGTGGAATCTTGTCTATTTCCGCGAACGGATCCGGAGAAGCACGGCCTTCCGGGTCGCCGGGGTCACGGGGGCGTGGGCGGAGCGCAGGATTCCCGGGATCCAGAGGATCGCACCTTCCGCGTCGCACACCACGGGACGTCCCCAACGATCGCCCCGCGGGACTTTCCGGTCGATCAGGATCTCCTTCACTTTCTTCTCCGTGGCCATACCGAACGGGCGGACCCGGTCCCCGGCCCGCAAGGTGCGGACATCGAGCGGCATCCGGAGGGAGACGGCGTCGAACACTTCCGCGTCGCCCTTCGCGGCGAGGCGCTTCGCCCGCGCCGGACCGATCCCCCTCTTCGCTTCGGACACCAATTCGAATCCCTCATCCTTCGGAGCGGCATGCCCATGGATGAAAGTCGCCTCTTCGTACCGGATGTCCAGCTTCCACCCCTTGCCGACGTTCAGCCGTGCGGACGGTCCACCTTCGAGGACGGTCCGGTCCATCGCCGTCAACAGTCGCTCGTTCGGCGCGAGTCCGAGCCGGTCGAAGCAGACCCTTTGCAGGATCTTCACCCGCAGGACGGTGGGGAGCCTGGAATACGCTTTTCTGCGGAAGCGGATCACGCCGTCGGCGTCCCCGATGTTCTTCCGGATCCACCGTTGCGACTCGTCTTCGAGGTAGTCATCGAGTTCCCGGAACCGCTCCCCCAGAGCGTGGATCCGTTGCTTGACGGATTTGCCATACCTTTTCACCAATACGGGGAGAAGGACATGTCTCATCCAATTCCGTTCGAACCGGGTGTCAACGTTCGATCGATCGGTTCGGCAGGGTATCTCCCGTTTCTTTAGATATTCCAGGATATCTTCTTTCCATACATCGAGAATCGGATGGATGATCTCGCCACCATTCCCCCGGGGGATCCCCTTGAGTCCTCCGATCCCCGCCCCCTCGAACACCCGCATCAGGATCGTCTCGACCTGGTCGTCGGCGGTATGGGCCAGGGCGACTTTCGCGTTCCCGAACTTCCTTGAAAGGCGTTTCAGGAATGCGTGACGCACGTTTCTCGCATCGTTCTCGAACCCCGGCGGGAAACTTCCCTTCTCCCCGGCTTCCATTCCCTTCCGTCCTCCCCGGGGGGTTTTCTGTTTATGAATTGCCTTTTCCAAATGAAGATGTTTCACCATATCTTCAACCATCGCCTGATCTTTGTCCGACTCGCCTCCCCGGGCACCGTGATTCACGTGTCCGACCACGATCCGGGCCTCTTTCCTCCGTGCGACTTCATGCAGCAGGAACATCGAATCCGGCCCGCCCGACACCGCGACGACAATCACCGGTTTTTTGTGGTGAGACGTACCGGACAATTTCACTCAGGGGTGCACTTTCTCTTTCAGCAGCCGGATCAGGTATTGGCCGTATCCGTTGTTCTTCATCGGCGCCGCGAGGGATTCGAGCTTCTCCGCATCGATGTATCCCAACCGGTAAGCCACCTCTTCCACGCAGGCCACCTTGAGCCCTTGCCGTTTCTCGATGGTCTCCACGAACGTGCCGGCCTCGAGCAGCGAATCGTGCGTCCCGGTGTCCAGCCAGGCGAAGCCGCGGCCGAGGAGCTCCACCCTCAATGCCCCTTTCGACAGATAGGTGTTGATCACATCCGCGATCTCGAGTTCCCCTCGGGCGGAAGGACGCAAACCGGTCGCGATCTCCACCACTTGCCGGTCGAAGAAGTAAAGCCCTGGGACGGCGAAATTGGATTTCGGCGCCTTCGGCTTTTCCTCGATGCTCAGCACGTTTCCCGAGGAATCGAATTCCACCACGCCGTATCGCCCGGGGTCGCGGACCCAGTATCCGAAAATCATCGCCCCGTCCGTGATCTGCGTCGCGCGTCGGAGAATCTGCTGGAAACCGTGACCGTAGAAGATGTTGTCGCCAAGGATCAGGCAGGTGTGATCGTTCCCGATGAATTCCTTGCCGATGAGGAACGCTTGCGCCAGGCCTTCCGGTCGTGGCTGTGCCGCGTAGGAGATCCGGATCCCCCATTGCGCACCGTCACCCAGCAGTTCCTGATACCTCGGCAGGTCGACCGGGGTGGAGATCACCAGGAAATCCCGTATCCCGGAGAGCATCAGGACCGACAGGGGGTAGTAGATCATCGGCTTGTCGTAGATCGGAAGAAGCTGCTTGCTGACCACCTTGGTGACGGGGTATAGCCGGGTTCCCGCCCCCCCCGCCAGGATGATCCCTTTCCATTTGCGGATGTCGCGTTCCGAGGTCATGAATCCGTCCCTGATCGTATTTTTCCTGATTGTTCCGCAACCACCACAACGATATTTCTTCCGCGGGAAAAGATCAAGCAGATCGATGCGATGACGATTCTTGAGCTTAATGGTAATCCCATCATCAGTAATTAGTTACCATAAATATGTAATATTTTTCCGTATATAAAAACCGTTCCACCTCTTTCTTGTCCATCTATTTATTTCAACAACGTTTTTATTGTTCGCCCTTCCCGGCGATCAGGCCTGAAACTTGCTGTAATGAATCTTGATCCTGGAAATGCATTCCATCCGTTGATCGTCGGGGAACGGAATGACGCCGTTGGACTACAACAAGCTCCCTCCCTGCACCATCGATTTCCCGCTCGAAATTTCCCCCGAGGAGATCGGAACGTTATCCGGGCCGGTCAACACTCTCCTGAAAAGCAGTTACGTGTTCGGGGCATCCCTTGAAACCGAAGCGATCTTCCAATCCCTGTTCGACATCGCCGTCGAGATCGCAGGCGTCGATGCGTGCGGTTTCCTCCGGCGATCCGACGACCGTACCGATCATTGGGAACTCCTGGTAAGCCGCCATGTGGAAACTACTCCCGCTCCCGAGCGTCTGCCGTTCTTCGTCGCACCGGCAGCCCTTGCGAACCACTTCGGCAAGCCGGTCACCCTGGATCCGGAGAAGGAGAGCTCCTTCCACCCCTTCTGCGACGCCTGGTCCTGCCGGTCGCTGATCGCCTTCCCGCTTCGGAAAGACCGGGACATCGTCGGAGCGCTCGTCTTCGGAAAGCGGTCCACGCTCCCTTTCACGCCGGTACAGGTGAAACTCCTTTGGGTCCTCGGGATGCAGGCCGAGAATCACCTGCAACAGAACGGGTCGGTGAAGGCTCTCCCATACTACTCCTTCCTCGACCCGCTGACGCACCTCTATAACCGACGTTACTTCGATCATCAATTGGAAAAGGAGATCCTCCGCTCGCGACGAAACGGAGAATCGTTCAGTCTCCTGATGCTGGATCTGGACGGCTTCAAGGCGTACAACGACCGGTTCCTCGAGGCGGCCGGCGACATCGCCCTGCAGGAGTTCGCGGGGATCCTGAGCGGCTCCGTGCGGGAGGTCGACACGGTGGCGCGGCTCAGCGGCGACGGGTTCGCGATCATATTACTCGAAGGCGACACGGACGGTGCGCAAGCCCTGTCTCAACGCATCATCCAGAGAACCCAGCGGCATCTGTTGCCGGGAGACAAGGAGGTGCGGACCGAACGCCTTTCGGTCAGCGTAGGTGTGGCGTCCTTCCCCGCCGACTCGTTCGACCGGATCGATCTTGTGAGCAAAGCCGACCGCGCGCTGCACATGGCAAAAACACAGGGGGGCGGCAGGGCCCTCTCGTTCCACGACACGACCGACCCCGGGTCCTTGAAAAACGTCCTCTCGGACCTTCCCGTCCGGAAGATCTACGACGCAAGCCGGTCCGTAGTCGACATGGACAAGTTCCTCGAGATCCTTCTCTTCACCGGGATGCAGGGGCTCGGCGCCGGACGGGGCTCCATCGTCGTGAAGGATCCCGAGGGCGACTTCACGCTTCGCGCCGCGATCGGGTTCAGCCGGCACGAGGAATACCTGACCGCTTCCGGTGGATTTCGCGTCGGCCCGATCACCACGTGGGTAGTGGACCACCAGTTGCCCCTGGTCGTTTCGAAGCAGGATGAGTCTCCGTTCGAAACGCAGTTCAAGAAGAACGGCTATCAGACCGAGTCCTTCCTTTCGATCCCGCTGACCCTTCAGGGGAATACCTTGGGGGCGCTTCACCTGACGAACCGGAAAGACCATCGGCCGTTCACACACGAAGACCTGAAGACGTTCGCCCCGATCACCTCCGAGATCACCGCGATCCTCTCTCAGGGGATGGAATTCCGCGAGAATGTCCGCAACTTCTCCCTCACCATCCTCACTTCCCTTTCGGACGCGCTGGAGCTGCGTTTCCCCTTCCTCTCCGGGCACGCGAGCCGGGTGCGCGACCTCGCCTTACGGATCGGCGAACGGATGGGTCTGCCTCCCGGCGATCTTTCCGCGCTGGGCCATGCCGCGGAATTGCACGATGTGGGAATCGTCGGCATCCCCGGGAACGTCCTGGTGAAAAAGCGTCGGCTGAGCGAGCAGGAAGTGGAACTCGTGCGAAAGCATCCGTTCCTCGGATCGAAGATGCTGGAAGGCGTGCCGGGGATGGATGCGACACGTCGCGCGATCCTGGAGCACCACGAGCATTACGACGGGTCGGGCTACCCCTACGGCCTGCGTGGCGAGGACATCTCTCCGTTCGCCCGGATCCTCTCCGTGGCCGAGTACTACGATTCCGCGGTTTCCGCACGGCCTTACCGGAGCGCCATCCCGCCGGATGAGGTAGTGCAGATGATCAAGGCCGGGGCGAACAGCTTGTTCGACCCGGAGGTCACGCAGACATTTCTTGAAATGTAGTTTTTTAAAGGAAAATGGCAATTATTTTGCCATTAAATGAAAACTACTCTCCAATATCCGTTCCCCCGGTTTCCGCCAGCGAGAAGCGTTTCATTTTACTGAATAGAATCATATTGTTGCAATGTTTTCGCGGTGATAAGCCCTTTAAATATTGTGGCATGAATGTTGCTTTTTACCTTTTTAAAGTTGGATAAAGAAGGCTTTTCGCTTAGAGAACGCTGGAAGGAGGGCATATGAAAACGATCGTTCTAATCTGCGTTGTTACGGCCCTCCTGGCGCTGGGCGCTTCGTCGTATGCCCAATCCCCCTCCAGGCCGGAAATCTTCGGCTTTGGCGACGGCGTCGGCGCGTTCGTCCTCGCATTCGAGGATTCATTTCATGGGGGGTACCAATACAAGGTTCTTGCGGACCAGGCACCGTCCGGAGTGGTCCTCGGGTCCGGCACGATGGTCATCCTTGGGCTCGGCATGCTGGGGTTTGCCGGTTGGGGACGGAAAAGGTACCGTAAGTAACCGAAAGCCCCCCCTCCGAAGGGAACGGGTCGTCGGCACCCGGCCGACGGCCTTTTCTTTTTCGTTGTTTCCGCGTTCCGGTTTACCTATGATCGTTCCCTGCGGTCCTTCCAATGAACGGCAAGGAGGTGCGATGCCCCTTCACGCCTGGCTCGATATCGACCTCGCGGATGCCGCAGAACGTATTCCGAGGAAAATGCGGGAGATCGTGTCGGCCACCCTTCTGCGGAGGGGGTGCGTCGTTGCGGTTTCCGGCGGAATCGACAGTTCCGTCTGCGCGGCTCTTGCGACCCTTGCCATGGGCAAGGAGAAGGTGTTCGCTCTCGTCCTTCCGGAACGCGACTCCTCCCCGGCCAGCAAGGAACTCGGGGTGCGACTCTGCGAGCACCTCGGCGTTCCGTATGAAGTGATGGACATCGCTTCCACCCTGGAAGCGATCGGCTGTTACCGGTGGCGGGACGACGCGATCCGCTCCGTCTTTCCCGAGTACGGGGACGGCTGGAAAAATAAAATCGTGATCTCCCGCAACCTGCTCGATACGGATCGGATCAACTTCTTCAGGATCGTGATCGAAAATCCGCAAGGCGAACGGATGGAGAAACGGCTTCCGTTGTCCGCCTATCTCCAGGTCGTCGCCGCCACCAACTTCAAGCAGCGAATCCGGAAGACGCTCGAATATTTCCACGCGGACCGCCTGAATTACGCCGTGGTGGGGACCCCGAACCGGCTCGAATACGACCAGGGATTCTTCGTAAAAAACGGCGACGGCTCGGCCGATCTCAAGCCGATCGCCCATCTCTACAAGAGCCAGGTATATGAACTCGGGAGATACCTCGGTTTACCGGAAGGCATTTGCGACGCGTCGCCGACCACCGACACCTACAGTCTTCCGCAAGGGCAGGACGAGTTCTACTTTGTCCTTCCCCACGATCGGATGGACATCATTCTTTGCGGGTTGAATCGGGGAAAAAGCGCCGGGGAGGTGGCCCGTGAAGCGGGACTGAGCGCCGATCAGGTCGACCGGGTCTTCCGCGACATCCGGAACAAGAGGACCACGACCCGGCCGTTGCACCTTGCGCCCGTCCTGGTGGACCCGGTCCCGGAGATCACGAAATGATCAGTTGTGCCGGAAGGTCTTCCAATCGAGTTTCAGCGTCTGGATCTTGTAATTCAGCACGCGGGGGCTGATCCCCAGCAGTTGCGCGGCTTCCTTCTGGACGCCGCGGGTCGCCCGCAATGCGCGCTGGATCGCTCCCCGTTCCAGGTCCTCGAGGTTCATGGTATCCCCTGCCGTAACGGCATCCCCTTCGGCGCGCTCCTCGAGGATCAGGTTGTGGGCGCCGATGGTCTCCTCGTCGGAGAGGAGGACCGCCCGTTCGATCGCGTTCTGAAGTTCGCGCACGTTCCCGGACCAGGAATGCCGGCGGATCTTTTCGATCGCCTCGGGGGAGAACCCGCTCACCCGCTTCTTGAAGTCCACCGCATACCGGTCCAGGAAGAACCTCGCCAGCGGAAGGATATCGTCCATCCGCTCCCGGAGGGGCGGGATGCGGAGGTTCACCACGTTCAGGCGATAATACAAGTCCTGGCGGAACCGTCCCTCCTTGACCTCGATCCGAAGGTCCTTGTTCGTGGCGGTCACTACCCGAACGTCCACCTTGACCGATCTGCCGCTGCTTCCCAACCTTTCGAACTCCTGCTCCTGGAGGACGCGAAGGACCTTGGCTTGCGTGGTGGAACTCATGTCGCCGATTTCGTCCAGGAAGATCGTCCCCTTGTCGGCCTGCTCGAAGCGACCGATCCGCAGCTTCTCCGCTCCGGTGAACGCCCCCCGCTCGTGCCCGAACAACTCGCTCTCGAGAAGATTTTCGTGCAGCGCGGCGCAATTGACCTTGATGAAAGGGCCTTTCGCCCTCGGGCTTCCGAAATGGATGAGCGTGGACAGAAGTTCCTTCCCCGTGCCGGTCTCGCCCGTGATCAACACCGTCGCCGGGGTGGGAGCCACTTTCTTGATGACCGACAGGATCTCCTTCATCCCCTTGCTCTCCGCGACCAGCGCCCCTTCATCGAGGGCGTTCCGGTACTCGGCCTTCCGGTAGAAGTCCAGCTCTCCCCGCATCCGGCCCATCCGCAACGCTGTCCGGACCCGGTGCTGCAGGTGTTCCATGTCGAACGGCTTCTGGATGTAGTCGTACGCCCCGAGCCGCAACGCCTGGACCGCCGTCTCGACGGTGGCGTAGGCGGTCATCAGGATCACCTCGATCTCGGAGTTGACCTCCTTCGCCTTCTTCAGGATGTCGACGCCGCTCAAATCGCCCAACCGGATGTCGGTGACCACCACGTCGCACGGCTCGATCTCGAGCTTCCGGACCGCCTCCTCCCCGGAGGAAGCTTCCTGGACCGCAAACCCGGCCTCTTCCAGCGACAGCCGGACCCCCACGCGCAACGCCTCGTTGTCTTCCACGATCAGGATTCTATCGGCCACTGCCGTGCCTCATCGGGATCTTGATGATGAATTCGGTACCCTTTCCGACTTCGCTGTCCATGTCCAGAACGCCGCCATGGGCGTGCACGATCTTCTGGGCGAGCGACAGCCCGATCCCGGTCCCGGTTTTTTTCGTGGTGAAGAAGGGGACGAAGATCCGATCCTGTATCTCCGGCGGGATCCCGGGTCCGTTGTCGCGAATGTGGATCCGGACGAACTCCTCCTCCTTCCCCAATTGACCGGGAAGGAGCAGTTCGACCTGCCGGTTGAGCCGCACCGCCTCGGTGAAGTGACGGGATGTCCCCACAAGTACGTTGACGATCCCTTTCCCATGGCAGGCATCCACCGCGTTCGCCAGGATGTTCGTCAACGCCTGTTCGAGGAGCGCGGTATCCGCATCCACCTTCAGATCGCCGTTCGCCGGTTTTTGTATCGAAAACTCCATCCCGGGGTGGAGGGTGATCATTCGCGCGATGACCCCGTCCAGAAGCGTATCCACCGGAACCTGCTGGATCCCCAACTCCGTGGGCCGCACGAAATTCAGGCATTCCCGGATGATATATTCCACCTTCTCCACTTCCCGGGACATCATGCCGACCGAGGAAAGGAGTTTCTCGTTTCCGGACAAATTGGATCGAAGAAGACTGGCGTGAACGCCGATGCTGGCGATCGGATTCCGGATCTCGTGCGCCAGCCCCGCCGCCATCTGCCCGAGCATCAGCAGTCGCTGTTTCAGGTTCGCGCTTTCCTCGGTCATCTCCACGTGGGTCAGGTCCTTGAAGAAGGCGCAGATCCCGCCCCGGTCGTCCCCCTCCTTCAGTTCCGAGAGCGTGAACCCGAGGCTCTGCCGCTCCCCGTCCCTTCTCGGCAACTCCGCCTCCACGCGGGTGGGTAAATAATTCATCGAGAGGGCTTCGCTCAACACCCGGAAGAACACGTTCTCCCCCGCGCGGGGATGGATGTTCTCGCCTTCCCGCAGCGAACAGGCTTCGAGGATCTTCGCCCCGATCGGATTGATGTATACGACCGTCCCGTCCGGCCGGATCGCCACGATCCCGGCACGGAAGCTGGAAAGGATGGCTCTCTCGATATCGATCATCGTGACCCCCTCATTCGGTACCTGATGAAGTCTACGCGAGGGATGCGGAGGGGGCAATCAGAAGGAGAAGGAGGCGGGAGGTGAAAAATCGGATTTCAGTCCCGTGAGGGCGACCGCGCGGAGGGAAACCCAATAGCGGGGTCCAATGGTCAAGGCGGTGATGTTCGCAAGGTTGAAGGAGGTCGTGAGTTGGAGCGTTGCGGGGTCCACCGCACGGAGAACCGCCTGCGGAACCTCCGAACCGTCGAAGGATCCCGACTCGTTCACGTAGACCTCGAATCGGTCAAGATCGGAAAGTGGATTCATGGGAGTGCCGTCGGTATAGGAACTCGGAGCTTCCCAATTCAAGGTTCTCGCGGGGAGAGCGGTTCCTCCGCCAGGAAGGGATCCGTCGCCGGGAAGAGATCCGCCGCCGGAATCCGCGGAGCCGGCGCTGCCGCCTCCCCCACAGCCGGAGAAGGCCGCCAGCATGACGATCATCGATACAAGGATGGCTGCTCGAACAGGTGCGCGCAATCGCTCCCTCCTTCTGCAAACACGGAGGAGCAATTGGCGTACCGAAAATAAACACTTCTGAAATCATACGGTTGTGAAATAACCCGCCATTCCGGAATTTCAATACCGAAATCGATATCTCCTTTTTGTAATCATCAGCGGCCGTGAAGTAATGGGCCGCGTGTCTTGACCGGAAACCGGGCCGGCGATTATGATTCTTACATTGCAAGTGGATTCATCGGGGCAGGGGCCGGAAATGAAGATACCCCACATGAGCCGTCGAAAATTCCTGAAGAACATTTCGTACTCGGCCCTGGCGTCAAGACTCGATCTCATCGGGGAATCCATCCCGTTCGACGGGAAAAAACCTTTGATCGTGCGGGTCCACGATGCAGGCGCAAGCCGCCCGTGGGATTACCATCGAAGCCGGCCGTGGGACCACACGGTCGAGCCGGGTTCTCTGGAGGATATTAGAAATTCAAGATTCCGCAGTGACCGTTACTACGATCATATTGTTGAAACCGTCGTCGCCTCGATGGTAAGGCGTGGCTTGACGGAGCTCACCGGGACGGGTTCCACCAAAGAGGCATGGGGGCATTTACTGACCGATTACAAGAAAACGGATCGCCTCACGATCAAGATCAATCTCAACAATGCCAGCTACAGCGAGGAGATCACGACCAACCGGATGGATCAGACCATCCCGTTGATCAATGCGGTGATTGCGGATCTCGTGGAAAATCGTTTGTTCGCGGAAAAAAATATCACCGTGGCCGACCCCAGCCGATGGATCCACCCCTTGTTGTTGAAAAACAGGTGCAGGTTCAGGAACATAAACTGGGTGGATAGCCGTTCATCGGATCTCTGGGATCACAGCGAGACCGTGGAATTTACGATCGACAAACCGGTTCGCCCGCCGGGCGACAAGTTCCCGGAGAGTGTTCCGTTCTATCTTGCGAATGCGTATACAAAGACCGATCACATCATCAATCTTTGCTTATTGAAGAACCACGGATGTGGAATCACCGGCGCGATGAAAAACCACTTCGGCGCCATCCCCCCCCCCTCCCCGAAATATCTTCATGACGGCCTTGGAGAAAAGGGGTATATCGCGGATCTTTGCAACACGAACAGCATAAAGAACAAGGTTCGGATCAACATCTGCGATGCCATTTTCGCAAACTGGCACAATAATGTCTGGGCTCCCCGCCCGTGGAAAACGTTTCCGAAGGAATCCCCGAACTCGTTGTTCTTCGGGACCGATCCTGTCGCTTTCGATTCCGTCCTTTTACAGCACATTACGGATGAGGTGAACGTGCAAGGAGATAATGCGCCCAAGTGGGTGCGGGAAGGGATTGAGCGACATCAATTCCTTCACCACGCGATGGCATACCATCGGTTAGGGATACACGAACACAAGCCGTTCAAGAGAATCGAATACAGGCAGATGGAACATTCCTGATCTTGATATGGAAGCCCGGAGGAGGTTTCAGTACACCTCACCCGAACCCTGGCAACCGGATGTCCGCTCGCCGGCGCGAAGGACATGCAACCTCGTGGTCCCCCGGATATCGCCAGGCAAGAACATCCGCATTGCGGCGTAAGCCAGGCGTTTTGCAAAGGAGCGAAGGCCGGACCTCATCGAAAACTCGCCCAGCAGGTGCTTCTCGATTACATCCAGGCCCGCCAAGTCGATGAGATGCTCGAGTCCCTGTCTCCACATCATGGCAATGTGGCGGTTTTTCTTGACCTCGTCTTCGCCGAAGATCGATGGGTAACCTCTCGACAGCCACTGCAATCGCGCCTGGGCCGACTCCACATTGGGGGTCGAAAGGATGATCACGCCTCCCGGCGCGACCAGACGAGCGGCATCACGCAGGAAACGCGCGGGATTTTCAAGGTGTTCGATAATCTCGATGCGGCAGACAAGGTCATATGGCAGGCTGCCGACGGCCGAGAGGGCAAAAGGGTGATCGAGATCGATGCGGTACTTCGGCACCTCGAGCCGGCACTTGTCGTTCCATGTTGTTACAGATACCCGCATGCCGCCGTCCAGTAATTGTTGGGCAAGGACGCCCTCCCCGGCAGCAACGTCTAGAATGCGACCCTCTCTCTGCAGGGTCCTGAGCGCGTACCGCGTGACAAATTCATGGGCGGCGATGTCTGACTGGATCCTCAAATCGCCGTAGAACCAGTAGCCAGGGTTGTGCGGATCTTCGTGATATACACGGGGACGAATCAATGTTGACATATCCGTGGCTCTCCTCGATTGTCGCCGGCGTATATTCGATTTCCGAATGAACCGTTCGAATCCTGCTCCGAATCAAACCCTAGTTCACTTGGAATTTGGCGCTTTGTTTTCTATAATAAAAAAAAGTAGCAGAAATAAATTAGTTGCCGGATTACGAAGTTGTTATTGAAACACAACGATGTAAGATTTACGGTCGTCTCCAGCCAAGAAAACACAACTGCGTGTAGAGGGTGCCATCAACGAAATCCCATTATTTTTTATATCATGGATATTTATCGGGCAGTACGGCATGCCGGCAGTCAAGGAGTGCCATAAATTCAATCGGCATGTAAATTGCTTTTTACTCCCCGGGGATAGAGCATTTTGATCTTGAGGTAGGCATTTTAGCCGACAAGGAGCGCGCAATGAGGCACACCATCCGTGGAATTTCCTCTAATTTGTTGATTCTCTTGCATCTGTTATTTCTGCCGGTAGCGGCGGCTGCATACGATTTATCAATAAATTTTGATGGCACACCCCCGGCGCAATTTCAGGCCAACCGTCCAGCGGATCCAGCATACGTTCCAACCACCCTTTCTGGTGCTTCCGGTAATGCGTATAGGTGTGTCGTACCATCGGGGGCAAGAGATTACTATTGTGGGTTGAATATATATACCAACGATACACCATTAACCAATAATGTGTACGTACGCTATTACATTAAGTTCGAACCGGATTGGAGATTTGTTGAAGAATTTAAGTCAATTATTTTTGAGGGTGCTGGGGGAAGATCGTTTTTGAACTTCAACCCTATCACGCAAACTACCGCCAAACTGCAGGTATTGATCTACCCTGACGGCGGCCCGTGGCATGACACCGGGGCAACAATATCCAACGACGGTTCATGGCATTGTGTAGAAGCCCGAACATACCGGAACATCGGTTCACCTGCAAATGGAAGATTTACTGTCTGGTTTGATGGCGTACAAGTGTTGGATTTGAATCCACAAAATGCGGGAAATGTTAATGTTGCCTATCTGACCCTTGGATATCGCAACGGTACGGCGAGTAACGATATGCACATTCAGTACGAGGAGGTTGTCGTTGCCGATCATTATATCGGCCCGATTAGCGGAACCCCCCCGCCTATTTCCCCCTCCCCTCCCGGGAATCTCCGGGTGCAGTAGTGCCCCCCGGCTCCGGTCAACATGATCCTCCGAAAGGCACCTGCATGAGGATCACGTTCGTCGCTCTGGCAGGACTGCTCCTTCTGAGCAACCCTGGATCCGGGATGGGCCAGGTGATCTTCGAAGAGGGATTTGAGTCTGGAAACGGGGCGAGTTTCTCTGGAAGCTCCTATGGCTCCATTACCGGCAATCCGCAATACATCGTCCAAAGCAGCGTGAGAGCCGCCGGGAATTACGCGTTGCAGCATCACTTCAACTTGGGACAGGGTGGATCATTCGCAACGAAACTTTTCGGAGATAATCCGGAGATCTCAAATCCAAACAATAATCACTATCAGGAATTGTACGTCCAGTTTAAGCTAAGGTATAGCGAGGGATACGACTTCAGCGCGGGGAATAATAAAATCATGATCATCGGCACGGAGGACGATCGAAGACACGATGCCATCTGCTGCAACCCATGGGTCGCATCCTATAATACGCTTTATATCGCGAACTCGGGGAGTTCAGGTTCCTTCAATGTCGAAGGGAACAACAAGCGAGCCCCAACCGGCCAGTGGTACGGGCTAAGTCCCAATCGATCCGGATACGGCAACACCAATCCGTTCATCACAGAAACCGGACGGTGGTATACGATCGAAGTCCACATCCGCCTTAACGATCTTAACCAGAGCAACGGGATTTTTGAAATGTGGATCGATGGAATTAAAATTTCCGAATATACGAATGTTACGTATCGCATTCCATGGGATGGGACCGTCGGATCCAACTTCAATTATGGCGTCAATTTCGTGATGCTGTCCAGCTACCTTAATTCGGGATCCCCGCAAGCGCAGGATATTTTCTATGATGATATCAAGATAAGCACAACCCATATCGGAACGGGATCCCTACCGGTATTAACCCCATCCTCACCCAAGATCCTGAGAGTGGATTAACCTCTTCGCGTCCGTCCATAGTACATCGTACAGCCCCATCATCTTCTCAACCCTCTTCCTGAAATTGAATTCCTTCTTCACAAACTCCATGGCGTTACGCTCGAGTTTACCCTTCAGATCCTCGTCCCCAAGGACGAGGGTGATGGCACGCGCCAACTCGTCGGCCCTTCCAGGCTGCACAAGCAACCCCGTGACCCGGTCGATAATACACTCAGGCGTTCCCCCCACCGCGGTTCCGACGGTCACAACGCCCATGCACCCCGTTTCCAGCACAACGTTCGGCAGACCCTCCGTGTAACTCGGTAACACATGCAAATCAAATATTGAAACGAACGATTTGACGTCTGCCTGGTGGCCGACGAACACGATCGCCTCTTCATCCCCTCCGTATCGGCTTTTCAGGTCCTCCAACTCGGGACCCTTCCCAACGAAAACCAGGCACGCCTTCGGATATCGCTTCCTTACCTCTCTGAAAGCATCACATAAATCCCGCTGGCCCTTCTCGGGGCTGATGCGCCCGATACACCCGATGATCGGAGTCCGCCCAACCAGATGAAGACGTTCGAGTAATTCCCGATCTCTGCCCCGACTCGCGTAATCCTCACTGACGATCGCGTTGCGAATCGTAACTACCTTCTCGGCGGGAACACCGTAACCCATTAAACGATTTCTCATCGCATCGGATACCGCAATCACCCGGTCCATGCGTTTGGCAGTCGCAATCGCAAGCCAACGATAAAAAATCGCCTGAGCCGAATTTTCTATATAACCATGCTGGGTCGTAACGATCTTCCTGCCGGTCATTTTCGACGCAAGGTAACCGATGACGTCAGCCTTGTATCCATGGGTATGAACCAGGTCTACCCGTTGCTCCAAGATCAGACGACGTACCGCCCCGATGTTTTTGAATAAAGAATAGAATTTGCTGACGCTCCTCGATTTCCTTTCCTCGATCCCGAAAACCCTTACTCCTCTTCCGACCAGGTCTTCGACATATCGATTTTTCCCGCCTTGGTCGAACACCGCAACCGACTTGACATATCTCCCGTTCTCCGTGAAGCGGCACGAGTTCAGCACGGTTTTCGCGGGACCCGAAAGGTGATCCGCATCGAGGAGGTGCATGACATGTCGAGGCCCCATCATTTAAAAGATGATCGTTCGTCTACCGCCATCGCTGCCCGCCTACATCGCAAAGTCGATCAAGGAGCGACAAGCTCCTGGCGGAAATGTAGACACAATAGAGCAGGACCAGGCACGGTAGTCGCCAGTTGAGCGTACCTCCGTTTCGATATAACGCTGCTCCCGCCGAAAGTACCAACAGGAGGAACAAGTACATGCCCAAGGCCCGGTACGAGAATAGAAACACCCCGGGGAACACGCCAATCAAGGCAATGCCGTTTACCAGAGCCAGGATGGCCGGCTTTGATCGCAACATGAGACTGACCGACTGAAAGTCTCCGTAACCATGCCACCGCTCACGCCGGAAAAAATCTTGAATCGTCTTTGGCGTGCCACGATGGATAACCTTCATCTCCTTCATGGGAAGGATTCCGAACCCACGGTCACGCGCTCGTTCGCAAAACTCCGAATCTTCTCCAGACACCAGGTTCTCGTCAAATCCACCGATTTCGGTAAATAGTGATTTTGGAACAATCAGATGCCCACTGTTCACATAACGATCGCCAACGTCCGTCTCATCTGTAAACCATGCACGCTCGATCATGGTCCTCCGTTCATGGGCTTGTACTCTCGAACCCGAAACAAATGGCCCCTGTTGCTGAAACCTAGTGAACAATCCGGGAAGCGCTTGGATCCACTCGGGAGTCAAGCTGATGTCGGCATCCAAAAAAACAAGCACCTGTCCTTTAGCGACCATGGCGCCATTGTTTCTTAACGCTCCAACCGTAATCCCCGGCTTGACCAATGTCGTTAGGCCCATCTCGCGGGAAATCGAACAAGTCCGATCGGTCGACCCATTATCAATGACGATGATCTCGAACCCGATGGAATCGGAGTTGCCTCTCCACAACAGGACGGTCGTACGAATGCTCTCTACCGTCTCCCGAATGTGAGCCTCTTCGTTAAACGCTGGAATGATAAAGCTGAGCTGAATCCGGCCTGCTTCACTGTCCAACATCATACGACCGGGGATCAAACATCGCCCTCTCCATCTTCATCATCGATAAATACAGATCCTCGTATTCCGACACCATCCTCGAAACGGTGAAGTGCTTCCCCTGTTGAATCCGAGCCCTCCGTCCACACTCACTTCGTAGCTCTGTATCATTTATGAATCGCTCGATTGTCTGAACCATTGTTTCCGTGTCTCCGCGATCTACCAGAAATCCCGTGACCTCGTGGTCAATGATCTCTGGAATATCCCCGACTCTCGTGGCGATGATCGCCTTCCCGGCGGCCATCGCCTCCAATAGCGCAATCGGCATTGCTTCCCACAATGAAGGCATGAAGAAGATGTCATAGGCTGGTAAGGCAACCTCGGATGCCCGTTCAAGGTAACCAAGGAACACAACCTTCCCGTTCAATCCCATCGCTTCACATTTTGCCTTCAACTCGCTTTCAAGGGGACCTCCACCGGCGATTACAAACTTAACATCATATCCCTTCTGTAAAACGGTCCTTGCTACTTCCAACAGGTCAGAATATCCCTTTTGTTCTATAAGGTTGCCGATACTTCCTATTAAGGTCGTCCCGCCGCTTGTTTCCCGAATCAAACGGTCCAACTCTCCCCTGCAAGGCATGCGCTGCTTCGCTTCCACGATCCCGTTCCAGACAGTCCTTATCCTTGTGTCGGGAATTCCGTAAATTTTCTTCAGCACGTTCATTTGAGAATTCCCGACGGCAATCAACTGATCAGGAATTCCCGATAACATTTTCTCAATTACCATGTATCTTTTTGTATAATTCGGATAGTTACCGTAATGAAATGTGTGTATATGTCTCAAGGACCGATTGATCTTCCTACACACCGCACCATCGATAAATGAATGAGTACAATGGGTATGGATGATATCTATATGGTTCTCACGAATGATCTTGGAAAGCCTCACGGCCGTGAGGTATTTTGCCACCCCTTGGCCACCCCCTTCCACGCAGTCCACAACAAATCCGTCATCACGCAACGACTGTCCAACTTTCCCGAGTGATCTCAAACAACATGCACGAACTGAAAATATCCTATGGTTCAACTTTCGGTAGAGACTGTCAATAACCGTCTCCGCTCCCCCATAGTGTAACGATTGACTAACTAACAGGATATTGAGTCGTCTCATATTCTTCCTATCTGTTCGTACATTATAACGATTATTGTCGCGGAAATAGCCCGTGCATAAGGGATCGGGAGCGAGATCAATGGATCTGTATCAGCGATGATATCGTATAAGATGTACTCATTTTTCTGATGTACTGGGTATCCCCCTGCGTTGGAACCCGGATACCGCGACTATATAGCCAATTCTGACAAGCGCGTGCCAGAACCACTTCCTGTTCCGAAGCGCTTCACAGTATTTTCGGACAGCCTGCTTATTGTCGCCAGAGCGTCGATAGCTATATCCCAAGCCACAGAGTCTACTTCCCTTGTAATACTTGAGCATATCAATTTCTTCTTTGTTGTAGTTGGTATCAGTAAGATGCAAATCAACAACGGAGATGTTGCCATAAGTTTGGCGTTGGACGTCATTCGACAGGTTGGTTCCATGACGACCGATCATGGTAAGTTTTTCATCAATGTAAACGAAATCTGTTGTTCTGCAACTTCTAAGGCTGAAATCGAAATCTTCATTGGTTGCAATTTTTCGCCACATCCCAACTAATTCAAATATTCGTTTTCTTACGACTATAGCGCTTGGGAACATTGGGTATCCTCTGAGCAGAAGCGAGAACATATCTTTTCTTGGTATCGTGAAATATTTGTGGTCGAAATACGTATGTCCCCGTAATATCTCATAGATAACGGGAAATATTTGTGAGTTTGACAAGGCATAGAACGCTCCGTCGACCCATTCAAATCGAGAGAAATCAGAAAAAGCGAACAGGGAATCTTCGTTTCTAGAGAACGCCTCAGCTATAACCTCAAGTTTTTCGGGTACCCATTTGTCATCCCCGTCGAGAAACGCTACCGATCGCCCGCGGCATTGTTCAATCGCAGTGTTCCTTGCTGCTGCCGCTCCACGGTTTATTTCGTGGCGTATGACCTTTATCTTATCTTTATACTCTAGAAGTGATCTTGCCGTGTCGTCCGTGCTGCAATCGTCGACAACTATAATCTCGACGTTTTTGTATGTCTGGTTCAAGACGCTCTGAATTGCCGATCCAATGAACTTTGAACCGTTGTATGTTGGAACAACCACGGAAATAACATCATCCATCCGTTTCTCCTTTCAATTCCCCGCGGCCTGTTGTTGTAGCCTCGATATAATTGAGATGAGCAGGCCGTTTGATGGATAAGCTGTCCTATTCACGTGGCATTTATTAAAACGGGAACCCTGCATAATCGTATTCAGAGATATTCACTCAGCAATTCAATCAATTCCGCGTTTGTCCTTTCTATATTAAATTTATCCATGACGGATTTTGCTGCGTTTAATCCAAGATATTTTATTTTATCAACATCGTGAATTAAATTATTCAATATATCCGTTGCTTCCTCAAGGTCTCCTGGCTTGTATAACACGCCATTCAAACCGCTTGTTATAGCTTCCCTGTTTCCGCAATTATCAGGAACTACCGCTGCCAATCCGGCGCTCATATATTCCAAGATGGAAAGTGAAAATGCCTCACCTGATGAAGCCTGAATGCCGATATCGCACGACTGTAATAATTTTGGAATATCATCTCTCATTCCTGCAAATATAAATTTATTCTCAATTTTGTAATCACACGCCTCCTTTTTAAACATCATCAAATCAGGTCCTACTCCACAGTGCAGAAAAAAAACATTTTTTTCCTTCAGGCAATTAATTATCCGATCAGCGCACTTCAATATAAAATCTATTCCCTTGTACTGAGTAGCCCGTCCGGTCGTGATAATAATTCTGGCATCTTGCGGAATATTGAATTCGGCATGGGTATAATATCGATATCTTTGATCAATATTGATTGGAACTATGCCATTTAATACATAGAAACATTTTTTTTGTGGCAAGCACCCACTGGTAATAAATCGCTCATAAACGAATCGTGAAACACCAATATATAAGTCACATGAAATGACTTCCAGCATGTAAATACATTTTTTTATTGTTCTTTTGTATGCAGAGGGCTGGGGACGTTCGCCCGGAGTGTGATCGTGTAATACAATGTTTTCAACGCCCCAATTTCGCAACAGTAAATAGTAAATGTCCCAATATGGCCGGTCTGTCAGATAGATACTTGTTATTCCATTCCCTATAATTAAATTTCTTAGCTCCCTTATCCCGTTAAAAGACCGATCGGAAAAATCATGATTCAATATGGTGATAGGTGCGCTTAGAATATTTTTCGGGATAGACGTAATTATTGGATATATAAGGAATACTTTTCTTCCTTTCCCTGCAAAATATCGGGCTATCTCCACCCAGAAATTTTCCATTAACCACCATGCAAAACCAACGCTGGATTCGTAGTTCGCTACCAGCAATATATTTCCTTTTTCACGCACCTTACCTTTCATTAGTTATTACATTTCCTTTATCAACTATGAATGAGTTTGCGCCCGCCTCACGATCCCTACCTCGCGGGAATCGTTCGGATCGGTTCCTCGGAGAGAACCCTGGTGGCTACGGTCAACGCCGACAGGATATAGAGATGCGGATACCCCACTCCTCCCAAAAAGATCCCGCCAACAGCGTATGCAACAAGCGCCATATTTAGATATAAGGGCCAGGCGCTTGCATCCATTCCCGGATTATCGCGCGATGCAATGCTGTGTCTCGACCTTACGTTGTCCCGGTAGTTCACGAATAATATCGATAACATCGTGATCAGTCCGATGAAACCGTATTCACCGAGAACAGAAAAATAGATACTGTGCACGGAATACCACCTCATCGATGGCGCATCGTCCGGCCTGTATTCCCGCCCATAGGCGGTATTAAAATTCCCGGCACCGACCCCTAACGGATGCTCAATCGCCATCTTCGTTGCCGCTTTCCATGCGGTTATCCGGCCTAATGCCGATGTGTCCTCAGTGTACTTTCCAATCGTCTCCATTCGATCAATATATTGACTCGGAGCATAGGCAGCTATTCCGACCGCGACAATCAACATCGCAAATAATGGAATTAACCTTCGACGTGACGTAACTACGTAATACAAAAGGGAGGAGGCCATGGCCAATGTGGCTCCACGCGATGCGGTCCCTACTACTCCGAATATCAAGATGGCGCAACTAATAATCCCGACGAACTTCAGAATCACCCGTTTCGATATGATAATCAAATAAAAGGACATGGGAACCACAATCGCCAAGGCCCACCCGAAATCGTTTCCATCTCCAAGAAAGTAGCCTGCCTGAAATGATTCCACTCTTTGGTGTGAGGTAAGAATGTCGATGTTCATCAGTACAAGAACCACATGAACCGCCACGAATCCAATTATAAAAGCATTTAACCTCTTCTGATGGTTAAAAACATAGATCACAATGGAGAACAGAAGAATATAACCTATTTGTCCCTTAAGAACATTAAAGGCATAATATGTAATATTTGCATATGTCATTGACAGAAACGTCAGCGCGATAAATAGAAGAAAAAGCTTCGTCTGTTGCCTTGAATATAACTCTGACACACCACGTCGAAACACAAAATAAAGAAAAAGTGACCCGACCATCAGAAGAGGAATATGGAGGGTCTGAACAACAGGAACGAAATACCCGATCCCTAGATACTCGATACAGATAATCGCGAAAAAGAACAAACCGGCCTTCACTTGGTCCTTCTTGGGTCCATATAATGACTATCGTACTCCTTCACAATCTGCCGAACACTGGAGCGGTATTCAATTAATAGCTGCACCGCAAATACCCCGGAGGGAAGACTGGCCCCATAAAAACGGAATCATTGGCTTATGTACGCCTCTGCATATCGTGAAAGTCGTGTATAAGCTGCTTCCGATAGATGGCTTCCGTCATCTTTTGCATATTCCTTTTTCCTCCTTCCTTCTCCGTCGGCTAATAGAGGCTGGAAATCGAGGAGGGCGATTCCTTTTTCGCGGGCGAATTCCCTGGTCCATTGATTGGTAATGAGTACCTGCCTGTTGACGTAATCCTGATAACTCTCCACTCCTGTTATCCGCCCTATCCACGCAGCGATTGCCTCCTTGATGCCGCTCCTTCCCCTGATGGTCACCTCCGTGGCGATGATGGGCTTGATCCCGTTCGCCCTCGCCAGGTCGACCATCTCAGCGATGCTTCTGCGCGTTCTCTCGAGTGTCGGATCGATCTCCACCCGGGTTGATCGGAAGATGTCGTTGATGAACCCCCAGATAATGACGACATCCGGATGTTCATCAACCACATCTTTCCTGAATCGCGCCAACATCTCGAAAGACTGTTCGCCGTTAACCCCTTTGTTGATTATCGTAATATTTCGCGGCAAGAAGTCAGTCCATCCTCTTGCGTAGGACGCTCCGATGATGACGATACTTCTCCTTCTCGCCGATGTTTCCCCAGGGGATCCGGTCTTCACGAGATTCCTACCCCCGATCTTTGCATGATCGATGTTTTCGTTTCCGATCGAAATTGCAGCCGCGCATGATATTAACAAGAGCATTGTCGCGATCATCCGACAAGTAACTATTGTTTTCATGTATAGGAAGTAACGGGAACGGCGAATGCAACTCGACCTTTACCGCATCGGTCGGTTTCCTGCGAAGGTGGGCTATCGCATGGCATCGGCACAACGTCGGGCAGTGTCTCCGTCCTCAAGCAAGACAAAAGCTCGTCGAAGGTAATCCTCCACACCGTTTCCCGGAGGAGCGTCCAGGTGTGCCGCCGGATCCAAGTTCCGAGTCAGGACGAGGACTCCCTTCCGGTGAATATTATTGTAATAGTCGATTGTTGCCGGCTGACTTCTGCGGCCGGCAAGCATGAGCCGGCTGTACCGTGGAAGAGACTCGAACAGGAGATCAAGGACACCGGCCTGGCCACTCAAGTCCACCGCAGCGACTCCGTAGCCATCCGACATGATCCCACGTAATTGTTCAAGGCAAGACTCCGATTCGTCGCTCCGGACCGATACCCACGGGAGCGACGGTCCATGTTGCGCAACTTCACGCCCAAGCCGCACCACGGGAAGCGCTCCGCAGATTGTTGCAGCGACTGCTGCGATCGAAGAAAGTACACCGTTACCGGTCACTACGGCGATCTCTCCCAGTTCGAGGTGAAGTTCTTCCCAGACAGCGAGCATCGTTGCCAGCATAGGTGCGGCGAGTGCTGCGTCCGGCGTTATCGTCGGAGGCACCGGAACGATGCGCCATTTGGAGGGATCACGATCCGCATCACTGCTCCGTGACAACACGAACCCGGTGAGCCCGCCTTCCGCAACCGCAGATATCCGTTTTCCCAGGAACCAGGATTCCCGATCTGAACCATCGGCCGGATCATGTCGCCGGATCCACTCGATCGTGTCTCTTCCGGTCATAATACCCTCACGAATCAACATCATCCGGATAGGATGGGACCTCAAGCGCCTTCCCCTCTTCCAGGGATCGATACGCAGTTGAAATAAATGCAAGGTTCTCCCAGGCTTCCCGCCCGGAAATCTCCGGCGTCGCATTTTCGCGTATTGCCCGAGCGAATTCGCGCACCCAATCGGCGGTCCAGCTTCTTTCGGGAAAATTTTTCAAGTGGTGAACTTTGCCCGGTCGTAATCCATCGATGGGTCTCGTCGAATAAACATGGAGACCGGCAGAATCCAGGACGATCGTTCCATTTGTCCCCCAAATCCGCTCCTCGGCCTGGTCCACTCCTCTCATGATGGAACTCGCACTCAAACTGCCGATGGCCCCGTTGTCAAACCGGTAGCTGATGCTGACGATATCCTCTACCTCTGCGGGTGAACCGAGAGTCGCGTACTCGCAGTAAACCCGCCTGACCTTTAAACCGGTGATGTACGCCAGATAGTCGGTAACGTGACATGCATTCATAATCAAAAACCCACCGCCACACTTGGCCTTCGATGCACGCCAGTCGTCCGGTGAATTGCTGCGTGCCCCTGTCCAGTAACCAGGATCCTTGTATTGATGCAGCAGGATTTGCACTCCCGTGATATTGCCTAATGCCCCTGCCGCCACAAGAGCTCTTGCCTTCCGGATCCTTGGAAGGTAGCGGAAACTGTAGTTCACCGTCAGTTTCACCCCATGCCGCCGGCAGGCCGAAAGCATGGTGTCGGCTTCCTCGAGGTTGTTGGCGATCGGCTTTTCAACCATGACATGCTTGCCGGCTTCTGCCGCCTGGATACTTAGGGACCGATGCAGGTGGTGCGGTACAGAGATCAGGACGGCCTCTATTTCACTGTTGTTGAGTAACTCCTCATAGGTCGAGAAGAAACGGACTGACAGCGCTCTTGCCATATCCCGGGCAACCTTTGCATTGACGTCGAATACGCCCATAACACGGGACGCCCCTGAGTGCATCGCTTCGGATGCGTTACGTTGCGCGATTGCGCCGGCCCCTACAATTCCAATTCTCAGAAGATCCATCTCACCTCCTCAAATTGGTCATATCATTACGACTGGGGGGCCGTAATGCCTGGTTTCGATTCAACGCCGGGTTTCCAATGGATGACGATTCCTACATGTCGATCGCCTCCATGGCTCAGTATCTCGTAGACCATGTTGCACTCCTCCGGTCGCACACGCCATGTGACCAACTCGTGAACACTTAATCTCCTTTCCTGAAGCAATCGGAGGAAAAGTTCTCCTTCCCTTCTGTAAGTCCACATGGTCGTGCTCGACTCTTTCTCAGGTATTGCAGTTATGTGCGCGCCTATGAAATCCAGGGAGCGGCACTGTGCCAGGTTCCAGAGGTCGATGTCCCGGATAAGGCCGCGGGACGATCCAAGCAGGACGATACGGCCGCCGGGTTTGGCACTCTTCATGGCTGTTTCAATGGCCTGCGGCGTCCCAACCGCCTCGATCACCACATCGGCCTTGATCGACTCGGTAGAGGACGGCGCCTCACGGAGCGACACGTATTCGTGCGCACCACATGGAGCCAACGCCGTGCTCCGCCTGTTGGCGCTTGGAGCCACCGCGATCACGCGGGCAGGTGAGAGTAATCTCGCGAGCCGATTGGCCATTTGACCGATGATACCTTGACCGATGACGGCCACTCTCTCCCCGGGACGAATGGCGGCCTTCCGGATCCCCTGTAAAGTGATGATCCCCAACTCAATGAAACTCGCTTCTTCGAAGGGTACCCCATCGGGAATCCGGAAGAGGAATTCGGGACTAATTGTATCGTGGCTGACGTGTTTTATCCGCCCGGCAACCCGGTCGCCGATCTGAAAACCGCTCCTTTGCCCTGATTTCACTACGGTGCCTGCGGAGCTGTACCCGGGCTGATAGGGAAAGTTACGCCTTGCACCCGGTAGCCCGCATAGAACCGCCCTCTCGGTCCCTGGGCTCAATGTGCTGCATTCCATTTCCACCAAGACCTCGTTTTTCCCCGGTGACAGGAACTCATACGGCTCGAGATGGGCAATCTCAAAGTCCAGAAACTCCACTCTCCTGGCTTTATGGACCCGCCTTCCTTTCACTACCCCTTCTGCCTTTAGCAATGTCCCGAAAACGATCCGTTTCACCCCCGGGCGATAGTCCGGTGGAATCTTCTTGTAGATTGCGCCGAGCGCCTCAATTGCTGCTTGCTTCATGATCCTTCGCCCGCCTCGCTCCTGGCCGCGGTGTCGGTAGTCGAGGGGATCGATCCCCCCTCTCCCGCACCAGCCAAGTGTTAATTATGGGACCTCCACCGGTTCCATTCCTTTGTAATTTCACCTTCTTTCGGAAGGACCTTTCCCTGACAGGGAATGGAGATAGAGTGACGTTATTCTCTTTGCCGTATGACACAGTGCGAATTGTTCCATAATGGAAGCTCGTGCATTGTTCCCTAATTGAAGCTGTAAAC